>ERZ773212.738-NODE-738-length-15916-cov-5.074901_pt1 | contig 15916 bp, 12 predicted proteins | sample MGYA00581005_ERZ773212 | MGnify/ENA primary metagenome ERZ773212 (study PRJEB29015, sample SAMEA2738154) | human oral metagenome | biome: human oral; feature: human-associated habitat; material: saliva | place: China | collected 2196 ... | reverse complement strand
GCTGCCCTGTTTATAGGTGTTATCCTGCGCAGGCCGTTTATCCTGATGACAACATGGTTCACAAGGCAGGTCGACAGCACCAAAGTATACTGATACTGCTGGCAATACCGGCAGCCGTATGCTGAAGGCCCTGCCTGAATACCCTGCCGGTACGGCGAATCAGTGATTATGTTAGTGACTATAAGAAGGCAAAATATGTCACAGCAATTCGACCATATCCCGGATTTCTTTGAAACGGTTACTGATGAACTCGCCAGAGTCGTCCGCAGGAATACTGTTATCCTGAGTATCGTAGCTATTGTGGCGGGTGTCTGCCTGCTGGCCTGGCCTGGGCACACACTTGCAGTTGTTGCTGTTATCCTTGGCCTCTATTTTATCGTTGATGCCATTGTGCGCCTGGTGGCATTATTCCGCATCAAAGGCATATCGGATGGATGGAGGGTACTCCAGATACTGCTCAGCATACTTCTGCTGGTTGCCGGAATTCTTGTGCTCCGCGCCCCTGTGGCTTCCGGTGCGTGGCTTAGTATCTATCTGACGATTCTGATAGGGATCTCATGGATACTTGAAGGCATGATGTCATTCGCGACGGCTGCTGCACAGCTTGCACCGGGCTGGTCCATATTCTACGGGCTGCTCTCAATCATAGCCGGTGTTGTCGTCCTGGCGTCACCCATATGGAGCGCAGAATTCTTCATTATCTTTGCGGGAGTATCCCTTATTGTACTGGGTGTTTCAGCCGCGGTACGCGCTTTTGCAATATCGAAATCGCTGAATTAAATGCTGCTGGCAGTACGATAACAGGATCAGCTGAATGGCTGACCGATAATAACTGGTAATGGATATCTAAGGATGCCCCGGAAATTTTCCCCGGCATCCATTTTATTTATTTATTTAGTGAACTTTTATTTAACGGATACTGGGATATCAGGTGTATACAAATACTGGTGCGCACGGGGGGAGTTGAACCCCCACGGCCTTAACGGCCACTGGCACCTGAAGCCAGCGCGTCTACCATTCCGCCACGTGCGCGTACCTGAAAAACTTTAACACGCACCCACCCCAGACCCTGCATGGGTGCCCGGGCTGGCGTGGCGCAATTTCCGGGACAGCTATTTCTCATGGCCTGTATCTTATCCCTTTGACCCGTGCGCATAAAAACGTGAGAGGGTATCATTTTTGAACTCGGTGAAATATCCGCCGTCGATTGAAGCGCGTATATCATCAAGGAGGCGTATAAAAAACCTTTCATTATGGATCGTTGCCAGCGTTGCGCCGGCCATTTCCCCGGCGTGCAGAAGGTGGCAGACGTAAGCGCGCGAATAGTTTTTGCATGTGTAGCAGTCGCACCCGTCTTCTATCGGCCTGAAATCGTTGCGCATAGCTGAACGCTTTACGTTCCAGCGCCCGTCGCGCGTGTAGACTGCACCGTTCCTGGCTGTGCGTGCAGGCGCAACGCAGTCGAACGTATCCCCGCCGTTTTCTACACATGCAAAAATATCGTCTACAGCTGCAATGCCGAGGACATGACGGGGCTTGCCCTCGGGCAGTTCGTCGCATATCCATGAGCAGATATCACCGATAATGCGTTTTTCAATGGCTCCGCCGATCCCGAAACCGTCAAAGCCTAAAGAGCCAATCTGCGAGGCAGCTTTTCTGCGCAGATCCTCGTAATTCGCCCCCTGGATCACGCCGAACAGGGCCTGATACGGTTTACCGGTGCGCTCCGCTGTCAGCTTCTCGTGTTCTGCAACGCATCGTTTCGCCCACCGGAAGGTCCGTTCGACTGATTTCTCCTGGTAGTGCCGGGTATTCATCAGCGTTGTCAGCTCGTCAAAAGCAAACATGATATCTGCGCCGATCTTGTGCTGTATCTGCATAGAGATTTCAGCGGAAAAACGCTTCTGCGCACCGTTAAGCGGGGATTTGAAGGTTACTCCGTCCTCATCGACGAAAGCCAGCCGGTTCTTGCCTTTGGCTATCACATCGTCGGATTTCTTCCCTTCAGTATCCATTGCCAGCGTCTTCTTGAAGCCGGCTCCGAGGGAGAGCACCTGGAAACCGCCGGAATCTGTGTATGTAGGCTTATCCCAGTGCATGAATTCGTTCAGCCCGCCGGCTGCATCAAGGATATCTTCGCCCGGACGCTCAAAAAGGTGGAAAGCATTAGACAGCATGCATTGCGCACCAAGGGCTTCCATCTGTTCGGGGAGCACCGCTTTCATGGTACCCTGAGTGGCGACGGGAACGAACGCGGGAGTGCGGATATCGCCGTGCGGTGTGCGGATCATTCCCGTGCGGCCATGGTGCCCGGGCAGCTGCGTGGAAATCTCAAATCCAAATGCAGAGCGGTTGCCGGGCTGTCCCGGGCGCGCACCCCGCGGTACGGGAAGTTTGGCTGTCTTTTCGTTCTTCATCATTCCGTGTTTCTGTTATTTGTCCTGTTATCTGTTGTTAAGTGCCCTGCGGCCGTCTGCTCCTGCTATTGAGCAGCTCAGGGCTGATCCGATTCCAGCCCCGGTCTTCTGCAGGCTTCAGGTTTTATGCTTCCTGACTATTGTGCACAAACCCCTCTATTTTATGGCTGCCGGTACCAGGCCTGTGTGCGTTTTTATAGTATCCGGTTGTATTTGTTCAGACGCTGGTGGTAAAACACGCAGATACAAAATCCATTCCGGCTGTTTTCCACAATTCCTGTTTTTGTATCTGCGTGTTTTACCACCAGCAGGTCCGCAGCCGTTCATCCGCACACAGTGATCGAATTCGATATGCTCAGGAAATCAACCATTGCCTGATCCGCATCTTCGGCTGTACATACCATATTGATCAGTGCTTCGTTACCGTTGACGGGGAATATAAGAAGGCTTGAATACCAGTCCTGTTCAGGTGTGGCGAATGCATAGCGTATCTGTCCAATATACGCACCGTTTTTATTGAGCTGTTTATAGGTCATATCGTAGTTTTCAAAAAGCGGAAGGCTGCGGGCAAGAAGCGCGGAATACATATTGAGCCTTTCTTCCAGCTTTTCCGAGTGCCAGTCCTCAGGAGTTTCCACTCCGATTATTCTGGTATTTTTATTGCGGGTGCTTTTGAAGCTCAGGCCTGGTGAGGAAACAGGCAGGTTGGCTGCATCCGGATCGCTGCTGTTCGACAGCAGCAATATCAGGGATCCTGAATCTGCCCCAGCTCCGGGCTCTTTAATATCCCACGGTTCGTAGCCTTCAGGAAGCTCAATAGTTACCTGCCCGTTAAACACTTCCATAAATGTCCTCCTTGCTTTCCTATTTTGGAAATCAGATTGTATAAAGGTTTATTAACGTTATTAACGTTTTTGTGAGTCCACTGCAGTTTTCAGGTTGCGCAGGAAGGCCTGTGCGTTAGGTGAGCAGTCCGATTTTCTGATGGCATAAACCGTATTGTAGGTAACGGAAATATAGTAATATCCTTTTGATTCATGGAGGCCATATAAGGTTGTGTAGGGCAGTTTGTGCGTGTACAAAGAATTGAGTTTCCTGTTACGCTGTCCTGCCGGGATGTCAGAGTATGCCAGGTAGATGCCTGATACCGTGTATCCTGAGTCGAATAAGAATATTGAATGTTTCTTTTGTAAAAGCTCGTTGGAATTATGCAATAGCTTTAGTATTGGTCGATACCCCAGCACGAGCAGGATCAATACCGAAAGAATAATCCAAAGGAATATGCATAGTTCATATTCTTTTTCCGCAGTGCAGAACACAGCGAGAATTAACGATACCGGTACATATAAGCCTACAGCTATTTTCCACCACATCGGAAGGGTCGCGCTTACTGATCTGCAGAAGCCTTCAGCTGATGTGTCTATAGGGATAAGGAAATAGTTGGTATCGTCAACTAAGCCAATATCCGGAATATCTGTTCTTGGGATGCTGTTTTCGCTGCCCATCTGAGGAGAGCTGCTTTTTAACGGCAGATCCTGTGTGTTAGCTGTCTGGCGGTTATCCTCAGCAAAGCTGTTTTTCGATTTAGATGTATTATTTTTGAGTGTGCTCAGGAAATGCACGGCATTAGATGAGCAGTCCTCTTTTTCAATCGTTAAACCGCCATATTGCAGCATAAAGAAATAGAAATCCTTATCTGTCTCACTGACGGAGCTGAGGGCATCGTAAGGTGTTATCTGTGAGTATAGTTTGCTGAGTATCTTGTCCCGGTCAGATACAGGTATATCAGAATAAGTCAGGTAGTCATCGTTTATTATGAATCCTGAATCGAACAGGAAAACGGAAAATGACTTATTTAGGGAATGAGGACTGATAGAAGCATGAGAATTCTTCTGCCGGTTACGGGTCAAACCCACTACAGATATTATTGTTAAAAAAATAATCCACAGCATCCATCCGGTAAACTGAAGGCCCGAATACACGATAAATATCGTACCGGTAATCGGAAGTAAGGCTAAAAGCAGGCAGAAAACCACTCTGGTTTTAACCGAAGCTGTGTAGGCTGGCCGTCTCTGGAACCCTTCGTATGAGCAATCTACGGGGACAATGAAATAGGTGGAATCGTCGATAAAACTGGTGTTCATTTCTTTCGTTTCTCCCCTGAGTCCACTGCAGTTTTCAGGTTGCCCAGAAATTCCAGTGCGTTGGGTGAGCAGTCTGATTTTCTGATAATGTATCCGCTGTTGCCTGCTGTGAAAAGATAATAGTAATCCTTTGATTCGCGGATACCATGTAAAGTTGTGTAGGGCAGTTTGTGCGAATATAAAGAATTGAGTTCCCTGTTATGCTGTCCTGCCGGGATGTCAGAGTATGCCAGGTAGACATTGGGCATGGTGTATCCTGAATCAAAAAGAAGCATCGCACATTTCTTTTGCAGGATTTTACTTGAGTTATAGATTTTGTTTGTCTTTATCCGGTAGAGAATCGGCAAAAGGCATAATAACAGTAAAGATATCCATGCGATTGGGCTTAGTTCGTGCTCTTCTTTATCCAAAGTGCATATAATTGCTAAGAACAGTGATACCGGTATGCATGTATATACCAATATTTTTATCCATAATGGGATAGAAATGCTCCTCATTTTGTAAAACCCCTTAGCGGAAGTATCTATCGGGATAAGGAAATAATTCGTATCATCGATAAATCTGATATCTGAAGGCTTATCTTCCTGCCAGCCACCGTGAGCTATTCCCTGAGATGACCCACGTATATGCCGGGTCTGCGTGCAGACCTGCTGGTCATTTTCCGCAGGCTGGGGCGTTGGTTCGGGGATATTATCTTTAAGTGAGCTAAGGAAATGCAGGGCGCCAGGCGAACAATCTTCCTTTCTGACTGTTAAACCGCCCCGCTCCATTATAAGAAGGTAAAAATCTTTTTCTGATTCCTTAATGGAGCAGAGATCGCTGTAGGGGATCCTTTGCAGATATAATTTTTCCAGTATGCTGTCCTTCCTGTCTGCAGGGATACTGGAATAACTTGAATAATTGTCAGTAATTATAAATCCTGAATCAAATAAAAATAGGTATATCGGATTTGAAAGCTCAATATGATGGTTATCAGGCTTATTTTCCTGTACTCTGAGCAATCCTGCTATAAATATTAGTATCAGAGACGCGGACAGGACCGTCCAGCCGGCAAGGTGAAAGTTTGTGCATACTATAAGGAATATACCAATGAGCGGCAAGGAGGCCAGGAACAGATATCTGTAAATCCCGATTCTTCGCGGAGTTATATTGGATGCTTGCCTCTGGACCCCTTCGTATGAGTAATCTATGGGGACAATGAAATAGGTGGAATCGTCGATAAAACTGGTGTTCATTTCTTTCGTTTCTTCCTTGAGTCCACTGCAGTTTTCAGATTGCGCAGAAATTCCAATGCGTTAGGGGAACAGTCTGATTTTCTGACAGCATAGCCGCTGTTGATTGATATAAAAAGATAATATTTCTCTTTTGACTCGCCGATTGTGTATAAGTTCTCATACGGGACGGTATGTGTGTATATCATATTCAGCTCGGTTTCGCGGTGTGCCGGTGGGATGTCGGAGTATGCCAAATAAAGATTAGTTACACTGAAACCTGACTCAAAAAGGAAAATAGAGCGTTTCACCTGTAAGAGTTTACTGGAGTTATAAAGTTCTTTTAATTTTCGCCTATAATACCATGGAGCAAAGCACGGTATGAGGAATAACACAAAAAACAGCAAACTGAGATTATAATTTTTTTGTAAAACATAGACGACAGCAATAACCAATAATGCAGGTATGCATGCCCACAGAATGGGCTTTAGCCATTTTGGAAGAAAACCGGTAGATAACTTATAAAATCCATTGGCTGAGGTATCCAGCGGAATAAGAAAATAGTTGATATCATCAGCAAACTCCTGTGCGTTTTTCGATATATGGTTATCCTGGCGAAGAGGGCTCTTTGTACCCGATAAGGTATGTAAACGATTGATATTTGTTGCCGGCTGTCTGTTTTCTATTGTATTTATTGCTGTTTGCAGTAGAGAGTATTTGAGGGTGTTTAGGAATTGCAGCGTATTAGGGGAACAGCTAGATTTTTTGATAGTATACCCTGTACTCTTCGTTTCAAGAAAATAAAAATCATTTTTTGATCGATGGATGGAATAAAGGTTGTTATAAGGTATTGTTTGTGAATACATTCTAGAGAGTATTTTTTCGTGTTCAGTAGCCGGAATATCGGAATAAGTTAGATAGTCATTACTCAGCACAAACCCTGTATCAAAGAGGAATATAGATAAAGGCTGCTGGGCCAGCTTATTCGAAGTGTATGATTTTTTTCTTTGCAGCCGAGTTAATCCTATTGCCAATATGCTTATTAAAAAGAAGATACAACTTATCCAACCCATAGAGGGAGAGCTTGAATGAAGTATAAGCGTCAACCCTAAAACTGGTAAAATCCCCAAACCTGAGTATGCAAAAACCTTTAATCCAACAGGAATCGAATCGTTCAGTTGCCTTTGGAACCCCTCAAATGAATTATCAATAGGGACAATAAAATAGTTCAGGTCGTCAGTGTAAATTTGGCTCATTATGGTACTTTAATTGTTGTGGTCTTCCTCAAGCTCTTTGATTTTTTGCCGTACCTGTGAAAGTTCGGCGGAATACCTGCTTATCCTCCTGTCAATATCAGTGATCGCCGCCTGCGCCTGCTGCGCATATGCAGTATCATCCATACAGCCCTCTTTCCGGTCCTGCCGTGTGGCAGTACCCACTTGAATACTAACGGTATCGCCGTACTTGGCGTGGGAGGGTGACGCTGTGAAAGCCGCAGATACACACCTGTACGGGGAGGCCGCCGAGTGGATTTTTGTGCCGCGAAACGCCCGGCATACCGTGTATGGGGGTGACAATATCGCCCATAGCGGCTAAAATAATACGTGAAGCGGGTACAGTTTGTATCATTTATAGTTGCAGTTTGTGCCATCTTCGTAAAATAATAAGGTATTGTGCTCTTAACGGGGCGCAATCTTACAGGAAGGATTCCGTTAATATGGCAGGACAGATTAGGATTACTCCGGATCAGATGCGTTCTCGTGCAGGCGAGTACCGCACTCAGGCAAATACGGTCCAGGAAGTTATTTCCAAGATGGACACATTGCTCAATACACTGCAGGGCGAATGGGAAGGCCAGGCCTCGCAGGCGTATGCACAGCGTTTTTCAGAGCTTCGTCCTGGCTTCGTCAAGGCAGAGGATCTGATCAATGAAATTGCTCAGAGCCTGGATGCAGCGGCTCAGACTCTTGAGACCTCGGATCAGAATGTTGCGACCGGGTTCCGCGCGTAATCAGCCTTTCTGATTCTAATAATCTATAGCCGCTTGGCTTTTAGGGCAAGGTCTGATACGGCAGGTGTTGCCGGATTGGTCTTGCCCTTTTCGTATGTATAACATTTCAATGCTTCATCAATACTTGACCTGAATTAATAAGTAATTAAGTAATAACAGATCGTTTTAGACAGGCTGCATCATGGATTCTGCATTATTGATCTCGGTATATGATTCCGGCGGGGAAACAACAAATAAATTTATGCTTGGGACAAGCGCCCTGCTTCCGATATATTCTATGGCCGGGACCAGGCATATGGTCGCCAAAATGCATGGCGCCCGTACCGGTGCCGTGCTCACCGCAGAAAAAGGGTATGAGCTCAGGCAGCTGGACAGCAATCCTGCAGCTGGCCATGCTGAGCAGGATAAGGCTTCAGAGCATCAGTTTGCCATAGACCCGTCCAAACGCGCTGTATATACCGCTATATACACAGCAGGTGATGCTCCGGCCGGCTTTTCGTCGGGTTCCGGCCAGCAGCCTGCCCTCCCTCAGCCTTCACGTATTTATATCCGCCGGTCTACAAGAGGGATGCGGCATTATCAGAAAGTTGCTTTTACTTCCGATCAGGCTGTCAGGTTCGGTTCTTCGCCGGACAGCGATATGCGGTATTCCCATCCGCTGGTGTCATCAGACAGTTTTACCCTGCAGCTCCGGGAGAGGCATTTCATGCTCCAGCTGCGTGCGGGGGGCGATCCGCTGTATATCAATGGGGTGCCTGTTTCAACGCAGGTAGCTTACAAGCTGAATGTTGGCGATGTTATTTCACTGGCAGACCTGAAAATAGGGATAGGGGACAGGTTCATCACCATCAACCAGCCTTCCGGCCTGGAAGCCAGCGAGAAAACAATGTCCCTGCGGCCTCTGCCGCACAAGGATATCTACGCATCCAGCCCCCAGCCGCAGGATGATGATACGGATATAGATGAGGAAGATAACGATGGCAGCAATTTCTTCCCGGCACCCCGCCTGATGCAGAATATCCATAAACGTGTTTTCAAACTGGACGCGCCGCCCACAAAAGAAGGGGAAAAAATCAGCCCCGCGATCATGCAGATAGGGCCTTCTTTTATGATGGGCCTGGCATCAGTCTTTATGGCAGTTGCATCAATATCCCGTCTGAGGTCGGGGGAGAATATCATGAATGTGCTGCCAACTATTGCAATGGCGGGCGCTATGGTCATAGGCATGATCGTGTGGCCTGTTATCAGCAATTTTTACGATAGGCACCGCAGAAAGAAAGCTGAAGAAAAACGTATCAACCGGTTTACGGACTACCTGAACCGTGTTGAGGCGGAACTCCGCCGGGAGAGCGGGCTGCAGGCAGCTATACTCCGCAGCAACCGTGTCCTTCCTGAAACTGTTATGCAGCGCGCTTACAGCAGGTCTCCGGAACTGATGAACCGGAGCTCGGCGCACAGTGATTTTATGGAATTAAGGCTTGGGATCGGCAGCGAGGAGCTGAAGGCGGAAATCAAATATCCGGAAAACAAATTCACGCTGGACAGCGATATCCTTTCCGACAGGGTGTCTGAAATGCGCAAAAACCGTCCTGCGGTTTCAGATGTCCCCATTGCCCTTGATCTGAAAAAAGACCGTACAGTGGGTTTCGTCGGCACCAGGAACCTGATATGGCCTGTGCTGCGAGGCCTTATGGTCCAGCTCAGCGGGCTGTATTCTTATGACGATGTCAAGATCATACTGATTGGCGATAAAGAGGATTCAGGGGAATGGGATTTTGCCAGGCGCCTGCCCCACACATTTTCCGACGACAGGGATATGCGTTTCCTCGCCTGCGAGCCTGAAGATATGATACGGGTCGACCGCTTCCTCCAGAAGCTTTATGATGAGCGTTCTGCACATACCAGGAGCAGCCAGGATACTGTTTTCCCCGGGACATATTATGTTGTTTTCTGCACTGACCGTGATCTGGCATCACGGTCCCCGGCCCTGGCAAAGTGGATGCATGCGGGCAATGATCTCGGGCTGTCAGTGATCTTTAATGCCGATACCCTGAGCGACCTGCCCAGCGAGTGCACAACCGTAGTCAATATTATAGATCCGCAGGAGGCCCGGCAGACCGGCGCTACATCATCTTTCTTCTACAGGGATGATGTGGACGGGACATCCAGGGCATTCATCTGCGACATCATGGTCAGCGCGGCCGAGAGCGAAAAGTATGCTTCTGCCCTCAGCGGCGTAAGGATGCGCCAGGTGGGGACCAAGGATGTCGGACTGCCAACATCCCTCAGCTATATGGATATGCAGAAAGTCGGCAATGTCGGTGATCTGAATGTTGCTGAACGGTGGCGCATGCATGATGCCAGCCGTACCCTGGCCACCCGGATTGGTACCGGCGCCCACGGGCAGCCTTTTATCCTTGACCTCCATGAGGACTCCCACGGGCCGCATGGCCTTATAGCAGGGACTACAGGATCCGGCAAATCTGAATTCATTATTACATATATACTTTCTATGGCGCTTGATTATGCACCTGATGAGGCTGCTTTTGTGCTCATCGATTATAAGGGTGGAGGCCTTGCAGGTGCATTCGCCAATGGGCGTTTCGTACTGCCGCATCTGTCCGGGACTATTACCAACCTTGACGGTTCAGCGATCAACCGGTCCCTGTCTGCCATACAAAGCGAGCTGCAGAAACGCCAGCGACTTTTCAACGTTGCGCGTGAGGCTACCGGCGAACCAACGATGGATATTTATAAATATCTCTCTTATTACCGCCAGGGTGTAGTCAAAGACCCTATGCCGCATCTGTTCATCGTAGCCGATGAGTTCGCTGAACTGAAGCAGCAGGAGCCCGACTTCATGGACGAGCTTATTTCTGCAGCACGCATCGGCCGTTCACTTGGAGTCCATCTTATACTGGCAACCCAGAAGCCATCCGGTGTAGTCAATGACCAGATATGGAGCAACTCCCGCTTCAAAGTCTCCCTGAAAGTTGCGGACGGCCCCGATTCCAAGGAAATGATCAGGCGGCCCGATGCGGCAGAGCTGAAGAACCCCGGGCGTTTCTATCTGCTGGTCGGTTTTAATGATTATTTTGCCCAGGGGCAGAGCGCTTACACAGGGACCCGGTATACCCCGCATCAGGAGTTTGAGGAACATCATGATGATATGGTTACCCTCATCGGGAACACTGCTGAGGCGCTTGCATCGCTGAAACCTCAGACTTCCGGGGAAGCTTCCCGGCTGACTGAGCTTGATGCCGTCCTGGAACAGATATGCGAAACAGCGGATGATATGGATATCCATGCAGAACAGCTGTGGCTGGATCCGCTCCCGGACCAGATAACAGTAGACGATTTTCGCAGCCAGTACCAGGGCGCCATCAGCGAAACCTCCGCTAAAGAGCCTGATACCAATACTTGCGTGGCAAAAATCGGTATTATTGACGACCCGTCGCGGCAGAACCAGCATCTTCTGGCGGTTGACTTCGGCAAAGCCGATAACCTTATTATTTACGGCCAGACGTCATATGGTACAGAAAGCATCGTCTCAACCGTTTTTGATTCTCTTATAAGGGATTACAGCGCCGAGGACGTCAATATCTACGGCATGGATATGGGCGACGGCGGGCTTACTGCTTTCAACCAGGCTCCGCAGGTCGGCGGGGTCACGGTTATAGATGACCGTGAGCAGGTGACTAGCCTTATGCATTTTATTTCAAGGAAAATCGCCCACAGGCGCAGGGTCCTCAATGCTTTTGGCGAAAGGTATGACGACTATGTTTTTGAGTACCGTAAGCAGAAAAACGTGCCGTCGGGCCAGACGGATACCTCCAGCAGTCAAGCGCCGCGCGAACCGATGCCGCGTGTTATCGTTGCCTTAACGAATATAGCTGCTTTCAATGAGGCATACCCGCAGTTTACTGACATGCTCACTGATATAGCCCATGAAGGGCCGCGCTACGGTATCCACTTCATTGTGACTTCGGCGAATTTCAATCAGGTAGGCTGGCGTCTGAGGGCACTGTTCGGCATGTCGCTTGTGACAGCTTTCAACAATGTGGATGAGTACGGCAGCGTCTTTGGAAGTATGTCCGGGGTCACACCGCCGCAGCATTATTTGCGCGGGCTTCTCATGGAGGGTGATGAGAAACACGAGTACCAGGCTGCTGATGCCGGTACAGGCCGCGAAATACGGGAGCGCTGCCAGCAGCTGGCTTCTGATAATAATGATGATCTGCAGACTGAGGCGGTCCCCATCCCGCGCCTGCCGCAGTTCGTTACACCGGATATGTTCGTGGGCGATGCCGTAGGGCAGGAACGGGATATCCCGCTTGGCTACGACAAGCAGCAGGTCTATCCGTTCACTGTTGACGGAAGGAAGTCGCCATCATTCATTATTACAGGTAATGATGCTGAAGCCCTGGGATACTGCGCTACTGCCCTGAGTGCCACTTTTGCGCTTATCTCTAAAGATATTGCAAGGGGCTCTCTTGTTATTGACCCTTCCCATATGGTCAAAGGTGTGCCCGAAGATGCTGAGAATTTCCATCTTGCTTCTGATATAACAGATATCGATATGCGGATACAGCAGGTGATTTCAGGGGAGGTTTCCCCAGCTACGGTAATTTTTACTGATCTTCTCTCAACTTTCGCTAAATTGCCGGCTGAAACTAAAAATAAACTGATGGGGTATATTGAGCGGGACGAATACAGGGATACGACGAATTTTGTTTTCGTCCTGGAACGCTGGCGGCTTGAGAACGTCTATGAGCCGTGGATGAAGGCTATACGCGCAAATCCGCAGGGTGTGTGGGTAGGCGAAGGCATCAAGACCCAGTCGATTTTCCCGAATACGCATATGCCCCCTGAAATGAACCAGGCGCAGGCCCAGACCGACGGCTGGGTATTCTACAGGGGCGGCAGGTACGGTATCCGCCTTATCCACCAGGATGCCGAAGGCGGTACCGACACCGGTACGGGGACTGCTGCCGGCGTAAGTATTGCTGATATTATCCCCGGGAGGGATACTGCATCTGTATCTGCCGGCGCAGGGAATACTGCATCTGTGGGTGCAGCCGCCCCCATGCATACCGGTAATGGAGAGCCGGCAGATATGAGTACTGGAGAAGAACAATGAATGAATATATCATCCTTAATGTGCTACTGCCTGCAACCGGGGAAAGCTATGAGTTCCGTGTCCCTGAAGAGTCAACGGTAGAAGAGTCCATAAGGCTTATCTCCACCATCTTGGCTTCGGTTGAGTCTGAGTTTTATGAAGACAGCCAGGAAAGCGATCTGGTGATCCGCCAGCCCGGGGACACGCAGGGCATTATGCTCAACCCAAAAGAAAACTATCGGAACTTAGTGAAGCAGGGGCTGCTCACCACCGGAGCAAGGCTTATGCTGGCATAGTACTGTAATACTTATGTGTATTGTGTATAAATATGGGACGATAGGCGGAAGCTGCAGATGAGAACCGACATTTCTTAGGGTCACAGTCTTTTAGAGCTGCTACTATAGGTAATAAATTTTTGCAGGTGAAGAATTAAATTGCCGGGGATCCCGGCAGGGGGACAGATATATCATGAGGATCCGGATTGGGGCGTTGAAATCTTCGCTGTCTGAAGAGATCAGTGCCTTGGAGGTGAAGGCTTCTGATTGCCGGGTGTGGTTGGAGAAGATGGGTTCGTTTGATTTGAGTGTGTTTGGTTTGGAGGGTGAGGGTTTTAGGGTGTTGTCTTCGCGTGTGCAGGATCAGGGTGTGTATGTGCGCGGGTTTTTCCTTCTTGTTGATGCTGTCCGCCGGGGTGATGAGGCTAATAGGAAGGCTGTGGGTATGCTGGAGCCTTCGGAGCCTGACGGGTTAGTGGATGTGGACCATTTGACGTATTTGGCTGAAGGATGGAGAAGGTCATGGGTGATCAGAAGAGGCTTTTGGAGGAGGCGGAGGCGGGCCAGCATGGGCAGTGGGGCCCTGTAGTAGCTGAGGGTGCCCGGCGTAATATCGAGCGGTATTCGGTGTTCTTACAGGAGTATGAGCGTAAGTTGGGTAAGGTGGTGGCGTATGAGAAGGCGTCTGAGTCGTTTTATGCGGAGGCTGAATCGTTATCTCCTGTGGTGGGGATGATGGAGGCTGCTATGATAGCGGTGTGCGAGGGAAGGGTTCCCGATCTGTCGTGGCAGAAGGATGTGGATGCCAGGTGGGATAAGTGGGTGCAGGCTAATGGTGATGAGATAAAGAGTTATATGACTGATAGCCAGAAGAAGGCGTTTGATAAGGCATGTGAGCATGGGTGGCAGGAGGCTGATTTTTATCGGGATGGCAAGCTGAATAAGGATTTGTGGCAGGGGCTGGCACGGGTGCCTAAATGGCTCCTTAGCAGCACCATCGCTACGGCGGCAGTGTGCTCGCAAGAACGGATACTTGAACATAATGATATAGCACTTCTTCAACAGATTGCTTCATGGATGTATACACCGACAGGAGACAAGCGTGTGACTTCGTTACTCGGTGTGGACGCTAGCCAAAATGTTAATGTAAAGATTTATGGTTATAAAAAATGTGGCTTCTTAGAACGTATGCTTGAGGAATCAAACCGTTTCCTTTCGCTGCAAAATCCTGAAGAGAGGAAAAATGGTACGAATCCAAGATGGAACATTCGCTTGGCTATTAATACATTATTACATATTGAGAATGATGTTAAGCCATTGGCGGGAACAGATCAGGTTTATGGCAAAGGGAAGAATGGGCTGGAAATCAATATAGGTTATTCATTGGATGAGGGGCATCCAGAGTCTTCCTCCCGGATGTTCGTTGTTGCTGTAGAACCCGATATGAAGGTTGCGGACGATCATTTTACATCTTGTATTGCTCCAAGTTTTTCGCCATCGGTATACCGTGTTTATGTTGGTGTTTCAGGAAGGCCTTCTGATGCGGCAACTTTCTTGCATGATTTACAGAATAATGAGGGAATGGATAAATATAACTTCTTCTATAGCGTGGGTTCTTCGGTTCTCAAGGTAGCAGTGAATGAAGCAGTTTCTCGTAGTATAAAGAATATTCCTGTGATTGGCAAATATTTAAGTCAAGCAACTACAGTAGGTAAAGTTATTACATCAATTATTGATTCTGCCTATTCGGATTGGGATGGCCATGAAAGGGCTTCGCGAGTTAATTTACTTAATCGTGCTTCGACTGGGATGGCGAAAAATGATTTGTTTACAGATTCCCAATTTTCTATGGTATTTGCTGGATCTTCAGGTAATCATGAAGGAGATTATACTCATCCTGAGGCCCGTTTTATTTTAGATGATAAAGCAAAGGTGTATGTACAGAAGGCGATAAACGCATATAACAAGCTTCATTCTACGAACTATAACCTGAATAAATTACAGTCTGTTATGGCAAAAAATGCTTTTACCCTCTATGATGTAAATAATCATGAGAATCAGGATACTAAGAAGTTCCTTCAGTGGTGTGCTCAGCCTGCTGATTTGGTGTATAAGCGGGATGTAGTTGATTCTACTGGACGGGTGCATCGTAAAGGAGAAAGGGTGAAGTTTGGAGTGACTGGTCCCAGTAATTTTGCTTATATTACAGAAGCTGATGAGGGATATGACAACTATATATTTGCTTGGGATGTTCGGTAGGTGGGTGGTGTGACAGTGTGGTTGAGGGCGTGTGGGCATCGTGTTGTTGGTGTGGTGGTGTGTGTGCTTGTTGTTGGTGGTGTGGTGGCTGGTGGTGTGTGGTCCCGGTGTGTGGCTCAGCGGCGTCGTGTTGCTAGGGAGAATGCGTATGTGGCGTCGGAGATGATTCGTGAGTTTGTGGGTGGGGGTGTTCCGTTTCGTGATGCTCCGGAGGGGTTTTCGTTTGAGTCGGATCCTTCTCGGTGGCCTGAGGATCCTATTCCTGCTGATCAGGTGGAGGGGGTGAGGGCTGCTGTGTCTTATTATGGTTCGCGTTATCCGCAGAGGGCTGTGACGGTGGAGGGGGTGCGTAGGGCGTATGGTAGGGATTTTGCTCGTAATATTCGTACCCGTCGTCGTGGTATGTGGGTGTATGACGTGAAGGAGTATGAGTTCATCGCATGGTGCAGGAAGCCTGCTGATTTGGTGTATAAGCGGGAT
>ERZ773212.737-NODE-737-length-15932-cov-2.795112_pt1 | contig 15932 bp, 10 predicted proteins | sample MGYA00581005_ERZ773212 | MGnify/ENA primary metagenome ERZ773212 (study PRJEB29015, sample SAMEA2738154) | human oral metagenome | biome: human oral; feature: human-associated habitat; material: saliva | place: China | collected 2196 ... | reverse complement strand
GGTTCACTTGGTAGACCTGATCATATTGCGCCGGCGTGAGATTCAACTCATACGCCATCTTGTCTGTAAGAAAATAGGCGTATTCACGAGCATCGGTATAGTTCATCGCCGAAGCCGATGCGCCGGTAGCAGCGAGAAAGAGAGAGAGAAGTAATCGTTTCATATCGCTTATTTGTTAGAGGTGATGATTGCAAATATCGTGATTTGCGCGACAAAAACAAGATGATTGCGAGGAGAATGCGCAGATTTTAGTATTATCGTGTCATAATTCCCGGATATGATTGGCATTTTGTCAACCTGTAGCCGGTCCTTGGGCACTTTCTACTCTATCATCGCACCTTTCTTCAGCAATCGGGGGAAAATTAGCCGCAAGAAGGTAGAAAAGAGAAAAGCAGCCGCCTTTTCCAATCCGGAGCAGCGCACTTTCGGAATGCAGCGAGACACATTATATATAGTCTCCTCACGAAATGGAAGAATAGTTCTGCTGCACTTGTCGCAACCGGCGCAATTCTGCCCACATGGGTGCGTTCTCGGTGAGTGATTCTTGGGGATCCGCATCCAAAATGCGCGCAGCGCTTTCTCTGGCTTCGCTCATCAAGGCCGCATCTCCCACCAAATTCGCAATGCGCAAATCGAAAGGCAGTCCACTTTGCGCCGTTCCTTCCAAATCTCCCGGCCCGCGGAACTTCATATCGGCCTCAGCAATCACAAAGCCATCGGTAGTTTCTACCATGATGTCCATACGTTGCCTGGACGACTCCGCCAAGTTATCTTTGGTGACCAAGATGCAATAACTCTGTTCCGCCCCTCTTCCCACGCGTCCTCGCAGTTGGTGCAATTGTGCCAAGCCGAATCGCTCCGCATTCTCCACGACCATCACAGAAGCATTGGGCACATTCACTCCCACTTCTATCACGGTTGTAGACACCAGTATCTGGGTTTCGTTGGCCGAAAAGGCGCGCATGGCCTCTTCCTTCTCCGCGGGTTTCATGCGCCCATGCACCCTTCCTACTTTCCAAGGGGCGAAAGCCTCGCACACCGCCTCATATCCTCGCTCCAATGCGAGGAGATCCAATTTTTCATTGTCGTCTATCAGCGGATAGACGAAATAAACCTGCCGTCCCTTCTCCAGCTCGGTGCGTATGCCGTGGAACAGTTGACTCCGCTGACGCGCTCTATAATGGCGTGTCTGGATTGGTTTTCGTCCCGGCGGCAACTGATCGATGACACTCACGTCCAAATCCCCATAGACCGTCATGGCCAGCGTTCGCGGAATGGGCGTTGCCGTCATCACCAGCACATGGGGCGGGCGAATATTCTTGTTCCACAGCGCCGCACGCTGCTTAACTCCGAAACGATGCTGCTCGTCGATAATGCAAAGCCCGAGGTTGTAGAACACCACTCCGGGTTCGATCAGCGCGTGCGTCCCAATGAGGATTTGCACCTCGCCGGTGGCCAAGGCATCGAGTACGGCGCGGCGGCGCTTTCCTTTGACATTGCCCGTGAGCAACTCCACGCGAATGCCCAAATCTTGGAGTTGAGCTGCGATTCCTTTGTAGTGTTGCTCCGCCAAAATCTCCGTCGGCGCCATGATGCACGCCTGAAAACCATTGTCGAGAGCCAACAAACAAGTCAATGTGGCCACCATCGTCTTGCCCGATCCCACATCTCCCTGCAACAGCCGGTTCATTTGTCGCCCACTGCGCAAATCACTATGGATCTCGCGCACCACGCGTTTCTGGGCTTCGGTGAGTTCAAACGGGATATGGTGAGCATAGAAATCTTTGAACAGAGGACCTACGCGCGGAAAGGGCCAACCGGCGATTTCCACCTTCCTTTCTCGATTGTATTGGAGAATGGAAAGTTGCAAATAGAAGAGTTCTTCGAACTTCAACCGACGTTTGGCCGCCGCCACGTCTTGTGCGCTCTGCGAAAAGTGCAGATCTCGCACCGCCCGATCGTGGCTCACCAATTTATGCTCCGCCACGAGTGCCGGCGGCAGGGTGTCGGCGATCGGTGCCCCCATGCGTTCAAAGGCATTGGCCACCAATTCATTGATGGTGCGCGAGGTGATGTGCGCACGCGTGAGGCGCTCTGTGAGATGATAGACCGGTTGCATGCGCAAGAGCGGGCGATTCTTCACCCGCTCCAGTTCCTCCATCTCCGGGTGAGCAATCGAAAGGTAGTGGCCGAAAGGTTTGGGTTCACCAAACACCTGATATTCGACATCCACCTTGTACATTTTCTCCAAAGCCTTCGACACGCGGAACCAAACCAACTGAATGTAGCCCGTGCCGTCGGTGAAGTTGGCCACAAGTCGGCGTTTCGGTCCTTCGCCCACCTTGTTGATCATCACAATGCGCCCCCGCAACTGAATATTCTGCATTCCCTCGACGAGATCGCAGATGCGATGCACCTTGGTGCGGTCTTCGTGTCGGAAAGGATAAGTGTGCAGTAAATCTCCGATGGTGCGCACGCCCAACTGAGAGGCGAACAACGCAGCACGTGCGGGTCCGACTCCTTTCAGATAGGTGATGTCTTGATCGAGATAGTTCAAAAAAACGATTTTAGGGGGTGGGGGAGACGTAGCGAGGGTGGGTGAGTGGCGAGATCAGCACACTAATCCATTCTGTCGCGATAGTCTTCGTAAGTATAGGTGCGCAGCGTCTCGAGGGTGCCGTCTTCGCGAAGCAAACAAAGCGAAGGATGATGAATGCCGTTGAACATATTGGTTTTCACCGTGGTGTAGTGGATCATATCCTCGAAGATCAATTCGTCACCCACCTGCAGCGGACGGGCAAAGCGCCAATAGCCCATGAAATCTCCACTGAGGCAGCTGTTACCTCCCAAGCGATAGACACAATCGTCGGTTTCATGCCCGATTTCCGCCCCGTCGGTGAGCGTCTCCGCCCCGCGAATAGCCGGATGGTAGGGCATTTCAAGGCAATCGGGCATGTGGCAGGTGAACGATGCATTGAAGATGGCCGTTTTCACGCCGGCATTCTCCACCACATCCACCACTTGCGCCACCAACGGCCCGGTTTGCCAAGCAAAGGCACTGCCCGGTTCCATGATGACGCGCAGATGCGGATGGTGTGCACGGAAGTCGTTGAGCAAACCGACGAGCAATTCGACATCATAGTCAGCCCGCGTCACCAAGTGTCCGCCGCCGAAGTTGATCCATTCCAACCGATCGAGCCAAGGCCCGAAACGTCGTTCGATGTGTTGGAGCGTGTGGCCGAAAGCCTCGCTGCTGCTCTCACAATGACAATGAATGTGGAATCCGTTCACCCCTTCCGGTAGATCGGTGGGGAGATCGGCGCTGAGCAAACCGAAACGTGAGCCCGGCGCACAGGGATCGTAGAGCGCAGTTTCGATCTCGGAGTATTCGGGATTGACGCGCAATCCGCAATCCACCTGTTCCTCGCTCCCGTGCGTGGCGTTCCACTCGCTAATGCGCGGATAGAATCGCGCATACTGCGTGAGTGAGTTGAAAGTGATGACAGAAGAGCAGCGAAGCATCTCTTCAAAAGTGCTTTCCTCGTAGGCCGGTGTGTAAGTGTGCGCTCTGCTGCCAAACTCTTCGAGTGCAAGTCGCGCTTCATAGGGCGAGGAAGCCGTGGTGTGCGCAATATATTCGCGAAAGATGGGGAAAGTCTTCCAGAGTGCGAAGGCTTTGAAGGCAAGAATGAATTCTGCCCCGGTTCGACGGGAGATGTCGGTGATGAGACGGAGATTTCGACGCAAGCGCCGTTCTTCGACGATATAGGCCGGTGAGGAAGCCGTGGGAAAGGTCATGAGCAGAAAGAAAAAGAGGATGAAAAAAGCGCACGAGTCGAATCAGCACAAGCATTGCTCGACTGATTCGACCCGCGTAAAGGAAAAAATGGAAAGCAAGAGATCACATGATGCCGTCTTCACGCAGCTTTTGCTGCCACTTCCAAGCCGTCGTCAGCGAATCTTCGAGCGTGTGTACGGCCTTCCATCCCAACACCTTGTTGGCTTTGTCGACATTGCCCCACACTTTCTCGATGTCTCCGGCACGACGCGGCGCAACTTTGTAATTGAGTTTCACGCCGGTGCACTTTTCGAACGTGTTGATCAGTTCGAACACGCTCACGCCCTTGCCCGTTCCGATGTTGAAAATCTCAACCGGTTCGGCGTTTTTGCCTTCGACAATGCGGGCCATGGCAGCAACGTGGGCTTTGGCGAGGTCCACCACGTAGATAAAGTCACGAATGCACGATCCGTCGGGCGTATTGTAGTCGTCGCCGAAAACAGCCAGCTGTTCGCGGATGCCAATCGCCGTTTGTGTGAGGTAAGGGATGAGGTTGGCCGGTGCGCCGTTGGGCACTTCGCCGATGAGGGCGGTGGGGTGTGCGCCGATGGGGTTGAAGTAGCGAAGGATGATGGCCGAGATCGGGGCGCCGCTGGCCACGTAGTCCTGAATGATCTCCTCGTTCACCTGCTTTGTGTTGCCATAGGGCGATTCTGCCTTCTTGATCGGTGCCGTTTCGCTGACGGGCAGATCTTTAGGATCGGGTTGTCCGTAGACCGTGCACGAGGAAGAGAAGATAATGCCCTTGACATTATATTTGGGCATGAGCTCGAGGAGGTTAATCAGCGAGACGAAGTTGTTACGATAGTACTTGAGCGGTTTTTCCACCGATTCGCCCACGGCCTTCGAGGCGGCAAAATGAATAATGCCCTCAATGCCGGGATATTTTTGGAACACGCCTTCCAAAGCAGCGTAGTCGCAGCAATCCACTTGTTCGAAAGCCGGACGCGTGCCGCTGATTTTTTCGATGCCGTCGATGACTTCGGCTTTGGAGTTGCTGAGGTTGTCGATAATCACGACGTTGTAACCTGCAGCTTGGAGTTCAACGGTGGTGTGCGAACCGATGAAGCCGGTACCGCCCGTGACAAGAATGGTCTTTTTCATGTTTCGGTTGTGAAATGGGGGAGGGGAAGCACGTGAACAAGGGAAAATTGATCTGATCACTCCCTTTTGAATCGGTTGCGCGCGCAATCCACGTCCGGATATTGACTTTGATGGGGCGAAGTTACAAATTATATTGAGAACTGCAGCTTGCAAAAGATAACTTTTTATCGTGTTTTCGAGAAATCGCTCCGCGCAGCTTCTCGAACAGCCCTTGCTATCGCGATTCGCCCCCGATCTTCGCCGCCGCACACGCGCCTTTGCCAACAAACCGCACCACAAAATTCTCGCCACGTCGAGCCATCACAACGGAAGACCGTCATCGCTCTCGTGAGTTCATGCAAAACAGAGGGGGAGATTCCCTCGCCGATCGTCGGTTTTCAAAACAAAATCCTTCATCGTCCCACCGTTTAGTTCCCTTTTCCAGTCTTGCCTCGGGGGAGCATCACGAAGCTTTTGCGCTCGTTCCCGGAACTTGCGCCGCCATTGCAACGAAGAAGGGGATGTCAGAACGGGAAACTACGAATGCGCCCACCAAAGTTCGACAAAAAGAAAGGAGAAAGGGGCTGAAGAAGAAGGAACGTCGGGGTGCTCCTCACGATTCGTCCGGAGAAACGAAGAAAAAACGGGGGATTTTGCCAAATAAGTGGAGGCTTTCGGCCAAAAATCCCCGACTTCTCTCGGTCGAGGTGGGAGAGACGCGCTCCCGTTTGGCCGTTCGCAGGAGAATGTGTAATTTTGCCACAACTTAACCCCCCAACAATTTTTCCCATGAAGGAACTGGCACTCAAATATGGTTGCAATCCCAACCAAAAGCCTGCTCGCATTTACATGGACAACGGCGCTGCACTTCCCATTGAAGTGCTCGGCGGTCGTCCCGGTTACATCAATTTTCTCGATGCCCTCAATGGTTGGCAATTGGTGCGCGAACTCAAAGCGGCCACCGGCCTTCCGGCAGCCACTTCGTTCAAGCACGTTTCTCCCGCCGGCGCAGCTGTGGGCGAACCGCTGGATGAAACCCTTCGCAAGATTTACTTCTGCGACGATCTCGGCGAACCTCTCAGCCCCATCGCCTCGGCTTATGCCCGCGCTCGCGGCGCAGACCGCATGTCGAGCTACGGTGATTTCATCGCCCTGTCCGACGAATGCGACAAAGCCACCGCACTCCTCATCAAACGCGAAGTGAGCGACGGCGTCATAGCCCCGAGTTTCAGCCCCGAAGCGCTTGAAATTTTACGTGCCAAACGCAAAGGAACTTATTGCATTCTGCAAATCGACCCCAATTACCGCCCCGATCCCATCGAACGCAAACAAGTATTTGGCGTCACCTTCGAACAAGGGCGCAACGAAGTGGATCTTTCCGATCCGCATTTGTTCGACGAGCGTCCCACGCAAAACAAGGAATTGCCCGCCGCCGCCCTTCGCGACCTCACCATCGCCCTCATCACCCTCAAATACACCCAGTCTAATTCGGTGTGCTACGTCAAGGGCGGTCAAGCCATTGGCATCGGAGCCGGCCAGCAAAGCCGCATTCACTGCACACGATTGGCGGGAACGAAAGCCGACATTTGGTGGTTGCGCCAGCATCCGCAGGTGATGAGCCTCCCCTTCGTCCCGGGTATTCGTCGTGCCGACCGCGACAACACCATCGATATCTATATTTCCGACGATGCCGACGAGGTTCTGGCCGAGGGAGTTTGGCAACAATTCTTCACCGAACGCCCTGCGCCGCTCACACGCGAAGAGAAAAAAGCGTGGATCGCCCGCAACACAGGCGTTTCCTTAGGTTCTGACGCCTTCTTCCCCTTCGGCGACAACATAGAACGGGCCCACCGCAGCGGTGTTTGCTATGTGGCGCAAGCCGGTGGCTCGGTTCGTGACGATCATGTCATCGAAACGTGCGACAAGTACAACATCGCCATGGCCTTCACGGGAGTTCGCCTCTTCCATCACTAATATTCCCCTAACGATTCCCCTATGCAACGACACGTTAGCGACGATGAAATCACGACCGCGATGACTACGGGCATCACCTTCAAAGGTGCCAAACTTCGCAAGCCACAAGAAGAGAAAGTGAAGACGAAAGCCAAGAAGAAAAAGTACATCACCGGTCTTCACGGTTCGGGTGCCGCCAAGAAAAAAGCGGAAATCCGTCAACGGCGCGCCAACCGTCACAAAAAATGAGTCCTCACGGACCCGCAAATCCTCCTCGTTCACACCCGTCAGCAGTGCGTTCACACCGCCTGATTCGGGTGTGAACTTTTTCTTCGGCCTCAGCGTAGTTTGAAACAACCGAAAAAGCACAAAAAACACAGGAGAAAAACGCCACGGTGTGGGGAAAAATGAGTACATTTGCACGCAATTAAATTCGTACCTCGCCTTATGACTGCAAATTTCATTGCCGACAAAATTGTGATGGACGGTCTCACTTACGATGACGTCCTGCTTATCCCCGCTTATTCTGAAGTCCTGCCCCGCACGGTGTCGCTCACCACGCGCTTTTCGCGCAACATTGAGCTGCACATCCCCTTTGTGACTGCCGCCATGGACACCGTGACGGAAGCCCCCATGGCCATTGCCATTGCCCGCGAAGGGGGAATCGGTGTGATCCACAAAAACATGTCGATCGAGGAACAGGCTCGCCAAGTAGCCATCGTGAAACGTGCCGAAAACGGCATGATTTACGATCCTGTCACGATCCAGCGCGGAAAGACCGTCGGCGATGCGCTGGCCTTAATGGCCGAGTATCACATCGGAGGTATCCCGGTTGTGGACGATGACATGAAGCTCGTGGGCATTGTGACCAATCGCGATCTGCGCTTCGAGCACAATCTCAACCGCACCATCGACGAAGTGATGACCAGCGATCACCTTGTGACGACCAACACCACGACCGACCTTGCCGGCGCAAGCGAGATATTGCAGCAAAACAAGATTGAAAAACTCCCCGTGGTGGACGCCAACGGACGCCTCGTCGGACTCATTACTTATAAGGACATCACCAAAGCCAAAGACAAACCCATGGCTTGCAAAGACGCCAAGGGGCGTTTGCGCGTAGCCGCCGGCGTAGGTGTGACCGTCGACACGATGGAGCGCATTGAAGCCCTGGTCAATGCCGGCGTCGATGCCATTGTGATCGACACGGCCCACGGACATTCGAAGGGAGTAGTGGAGAAGCTCAAAGAAGCCAAGGCCAAATATCCCAACGTCGACATCGTGGTGGGGAATATCGCCACGGGCGAAGCAGCCAAAATGCTCGTTGACGCCGGTGCCGACGCGGTAAAAGTGGGCATTGGCCCGGGATCAATTTGCACCACACGCGTGGTGGCCGGTGTCGGTGTGCCGCAACTCTCCGCAATCTACGACGTGGCACGCGCTCTCGAAGGCACCGGTGTGCCCCTCATTGCCGACGGTGGACTCCGCTATTCGGGCGATGTGGTGAAAGCTTTGGCCGCAGGCGGAAACTGCGTGATGATCGGTTCGCTCGTGGCCGGATGCGAGGAAAGTCCCGGCGAAACCATCATCTTCAACGGTCGTAAGTTCAAGACTTATCGTGGCATGGGCTCTCTCGAAGCCATGGAAAACGGTTCGAAAGACCGCTATTTCCAAAGCGGTGTGGAGAGTGTGAAGAAGTTGGTGCCCGAAGGCATCGCCGGTCGCGTTCCTTTCAAAGGTGGTGTGCAAGAGGTGATCTACCAACTCGTGGGCGGTCTTCGCTCGGGCATGGGCTACTGCGGTGCTCCCTCCATTGAGGCGCTGCACAACGCCAAATTCACCCGCATCACGAACGCCGGTGTGCAAGAAAGTCACCCGCACGACATCACCATCACCAGCGAAGCTCCCAACTACTCGCGCAGTGAGTAACCAACCATTGAAACAACAAGCTCCTATAAAGATAGAGGTGGCGCACAGTGCGCCACCTCTATCCGTTTCTCTTCCGGTTTCACCTCACTTTGGGGGAGAAAAGAAGCGATTCGCCGGCCTTCGGATGTTGAGATTCGCGAAAGGCTCACCAAGCGCTCCGCTTTCCGGAGCCTACGAGAGCAGAGTACCCCCAATGTCACAACGCGGCTTTCTCCCCCGCCACTTTTGCACGATGCTTTGGAACTCCTCGGCAAAAATGCCCACCCCCAAGCGCAAACCGGAAGAAGCCCAACTGTCGGTCGGCTTCTTCCTTGAGGGGTAGGGTACTTTTCGTTCCAATTGTTTTGTCGTGTCGTCAGAAATATAGATCTTTGCGTAACCATTTCCGGCGTTTTATCGTTGTTTTCAACCAGTTGCGCCGTTTGCGCTCGTGAGTAAGCCCTCTTCTATGAATATGTTTGGCCTGTATGCACCTTGCATCTGCCTACATGTTGTTTGACCATACGCGTCATAAGGGTCTTCGAGGTTGACTCCTCGGAGGCCTTTGACGGCTTTTGCCTCCCGTCGCGTAGGAAATGCGGGATAAGTATGATACGATTCGAATGAAACACCTAATAACGAGCTTGTTGCTCATGACCTGCGCGCTCAGCGCCCACGGAGAAACGACAGATCAGTCGGTATTGCTTCGCATTGGGGGGCACCCCATCACGCGAGGCGAGTTCCTGTATGCCTACAATAAGAACCAGGCAGTGCAGGCCGGGGAAAAGAAAATGACCGCGCGCGAATATGTTGACCTTTTTGTCAACTACAAACTCAAGGTGCTCGCCGCCGAAGCTCTGGGATTGGACACCTTAGCGAGCTTTCGCAATGAGTTCCGCAGCTATCGTGACGAACTCGTGTCGAAAAGACTCATCGACCAGCATTACATCGATTCTACTGCGCAAGCTCGCTACAACCGCGAGCTACAACTGCTCGACGGAAAGGACTTGCTCACTGTATCCCATATATTATTGCGTGTGCCCACCCTGGCCGGACCGGAAGAACGGCAGAAAATTGCCAGCCGAGCCGACAGTCTCTATCGCCTTTTGGTAGGGGGAGCAGACTTTGGCACGCTGGCTCGCCAATACAGTGAAGATCTCGCCTCAAAAAACAACGGAGGTCTGCTGCCGATCATCACAGCCGGCGCAACACTCAAGGCTTTTGAAGACAAAGTCTACGCCCTGCGCGAAGGAGAGCTCTCATTGCCCTTCCAAACAGAGGTGGGGTACCACATCGCCAAGCTCATTAAGCGCCAAGCTCCGCCCAGTTTTCAGACGGCCTATCCGCACCTGCTCAGCAGATTGAAGCAAGAAGGCATAGAGGAAAAGGCGGCCGAGCACACACTCGAGCGACTGATGGGGCAGCATCACCAAACCCGAGATCAAGCCCTGGACAGTCTCTCGAACGTCGGCGCTGCAGCAGATCCCCAATTGCGATATCTCATTCAAGAATATCACGACGGTCTCCTCTTGTTCGAAGCGGAGAAGAACAATGTGTGGAATGCTGCAGCCCAAGACAGCGTGGCACTGGAGAAAATGTTTCGCTCCAACCGCAAGAAATACCGCTGGAACGCTCCCCATTTCAAAGGTTTCGTGCTGAGTTCAAACGATGCCGATGCGCTCCGCGCCGCTCAGGCGTTACTGAACAAGGGAGTTCCTGTGGGAATGGAAGCCATGGACTTGCTCAAAAACAGCGTCAACAAAGATTCCGTTCGCGTCAAAGTAGCCGGTCCTTACCTTGTAGAGCGCGGAGAGAACAGCACGATCGATCATTTTGCCTTCAAAGATAAGAAGGCAGCTGCGCGAAGTGTGGCAGCAGGCATGAAGTACACCACCGTGTCAGGCCGTATAGAAAAGCGCCCCACGTGTTATGCGGACGTGCGCAGCCAAGTGCTCGAAGACGTGCAGCAGGCACGCGAACAAGAATGGCTGTCGCAACTCCACAAACAGTACCGGGTGCAACTCTATCCTCACGTGCTCGAAACGATCAACCACCCCAATAAACACTGAAATGAACAAACGAATCCCCTTCCTGATCGCCGGTTTCATCGCGCTCGGCGTTAGCTTCGCACAAATACGTCCCAAGAACGTTGTGGACGAAGTGATTTGGGTGGTCGGCGACTCTCCCATTTTGCTCTCAGATGTGGAAGGTTTCCGCGTCAACGCTGAGGCCGGCGGCCAAACGTTCAAAGATCCTTATGCCGAAATCCCGGAACAGCTGGCCATTCAAAAGCTTTTCTTGCACCAAGCCGAACTGGATTCCATCACGGTGTCCGACGAGCAGGCAAAAATGATGGCAGACTACCGGTTAGAGGAGAATATTCGTCGCTATGGTTCGAAGGAAGCTTTGGAAGCGGCCTATCACAAGACGATACCCCAGATTCGCGAAATACTTATGCAGTCGGCTCGCGAATACTTCCTCACGCAGGGAGTACAAAAGAAGCTGACCTCCAACATAACGGTGACTCCTGCAGAAGTCCGCAGCGCAATTGCAAAGCTGCCGCAGGACAGTCTGCCCATGATTCCCACGCAGGTAGAAGTGGAAATCCTCACGCAACGTCCGACAGTTGACCGCGAGGAAGTGGAACGCATTGAGAATCGCTTGCGCGAGTTCGCCCGCCGCGTCAATAGTGGGGAAACCAGCTTTGCCGTATTGGCACGCCTTTATTCGCAAGACGGTAGTGCTCGCAACGGTGGCGAACTCGGATTGAGCGGACGCGGACAATGGGTGCCGGAGTTCGCCAATGTGGCATTTTCGCTCACCGACCCGAAGAAAGTATCCAAGATCGTGCGCACAGAATTCGGTTTCCACATTCTGCAACTCATCGAAAAGCAAGGCGACAAGGTCAATGTGAGACATATTCTCCTCAAACCTGAAATCAAGGAAGGGGAATACGAACGGCTTACCTCGCGTCTCGATTCGATCGCCTCGGACATCAAGTCCGGAAAATTCAGCTTTGAAGATGCCGCACAACAACTTTCAGATGACAAAGATACGCGCAATAATAAGGGACTGATGGTGGCTCAAGACGAAAGCACCGGGGCACTCACCGCGCGCTTCCAAATGAAGAGCCTCCCGCAGGACATTGCCAAGGTGGTAGACACCATGAAAGTAGGCGAGGTTTCGCAGGCCTTCCGCATGATGGACGAGAAAACGGGACAAGAGATCTGTGCGATCGTGAAACTCAAGGACCGAATTGAAAGCCACCGTGCCAATATCACCGACGACTTCCAAGTGCTCAAGAGTATGATCCTGCAAAAGCGCCAAAACGAAGCGCTGCAAAAGTGGATCGCCGAGAAAATAAAAACGACCTACACGCGTATCAATCCGGAGTGGCGCAACCACACCTTCCAACACGAAGGCTGGATTAAATAAGTAGGCGCGCTGCACGGAATGATTTCCGGTTACGCTGTAAGATCTACTCCTTTCAACCCACAAAACGAAAGTTTTGAACACACTCATTGCAACTCGCAGATTTCTCGTGCTGGGAATGGGGCTTTTCGCTCTGTTCCTTGCACACGCTTTTGCACTTACACTTTTGGCTCCTCGAAAGAAGAAAGTTTCGGTGGAGGATCAGCGCATTCGTATCCACCATGCCGATGTCCTCTTCCACGATGCTGCAACGACAGGAGACTGACAAGTGCTGAAAGGCAATGTTTTGATGACCCATGCAGGCATGCGACTCACTTGCGACAGTGCAGTTTTCTACGAAGCGTCCAATTCTTTCTTGGCCTACGGGAAAGTACACTTCACGCAGGGAGACACCCTTTCGCTCACAGGAGACTCATTATATTATGATGGGTCTTCTCAATTTGCGCGCGTCTTCCATCATGTTGTGATGCGCCACCGCAAACTGAGACTGAAGACAGAATTGCTGAATTATGATCGCATTTCCGGCCGCGGCTTCTATGATGTGGGTGGAGAAATTATCGACGGTAAGAATATTCTCACCTCGCAAAAAGGAGATTACTTCACCGGAACTCGCGAAGCCCTCTTCAGTGACGACGTGCTACTGCGTACTGCCAAGCGCGATTCCCTGCGCACAGATTCTCTCCACTACAATACACGGACAAAGTGGGCGCATGCTACAGGGCCGACCAATTTGCTAAGCGGAGGCAGTAGGATTTTTACGACCGACGGCTACTACAACACACAAACGGAAAAGGCGCGATTGGGCAAACGCCCACAATTGTTCAACAAAGGGCGTAAACTCACCGGCGATAGCATCAGCTACGATAAAAAACGGGGATTTTCGCAGGCCTTCCGGAATATCGTGTTCACAGACTCCACGGATATCAACAACAAGAACATCCTGATGGGCGATTACGGGTGGTACAAGGAGAAAGTCGGCGAAGCATTGGCAACACAACGCGCACTGGCAAAAAACTTCTCCCGTAATGCCGACACGCTATACGTACACGCCGACACGCTGCGCCTCTTTTCCTATGATTTACGCACGGATTCTGCCTATCGCGTGCTCCATGGATACTTTCATGTGCGCGCTTATCGCACAGATGTGCAAGCCGTGTGTGACTCATTGGTGTTCAATTCCAAACAACACCGACTCCCCCTCTATCGCGATCCCATTGCGTGGAGTGGTGACCGCCAGATCTTAGGTGAAGAAATCAATGTTTACACCAATGACTCTACGATTGACTCCGTCTACGTGGAGCGCCAATCGCTCATCGTGCAACAACTGCCGGATACACTACACTTCAACCAAGTATCTGGGAATTTACTAAAGGCTTACTTCGCCAAGGGAGAACTATATCAAGCACGTGTGGACGGAAACGCCATGGTGATCAACTATCCCATGGAGAAAGACTCCACTTTTCTCTACCAGAACTATTGCGAAGCCGCAAAAATGCGAATTGATGTGGTCGATCGGAAAATGCAACGCTACTGGGCCGGACCTTCCCCCACAGCTAAGACTTATCCTATCGACACCGCACCCGCAGAGCACACCAAATTCAGCAACTTCGCATGGTTCAGCCGGATTCGTCCCCAAGGTCCCAACGATCTATTCGAATGGAGAGGCAAAAGCGACGAGACAAAACTCAAGATCCTCCCCCGACGTGCCGCTCCCATGCAGACACTCGCAAAAGACAAGGCTACGGGAGCCGCGGACTGGGAGAAGAAAATTGACGTCCCCTTAGAAAAGGCCTCTTCCTCCGATCCGGGAGCCAACGCAGCACCAACTTCCGGTTCTCCAACGACAAACGCTCACTAATTATGCCTGACATCATACATTTACTGCCGGATTCTGTCGCCAATCAAATTGCGGCCGGCGAAGTAATTCAACGGCCGGCATCACTAATTAAGGAGCTGGTGGAAAATGCAATCGACGCCGGCGCCACGCGTATTCAGGTCATTGTGACAGATGCCGGCAAATCGTGTGTGCAAGTCATCGACAATGGCAAGGGAATGACGGAGACAGATGCGCGTCTGTCCTTCGAACGGCATGCCACTTCGAAGATAACGAAAGCCGATGACCTCTTTTCGCTGACAACAATGGGGTTTCGCGGTGAGGCACTCGCCTCAATCGCCGCCGTCTCCCAAGTAGAGCTACGCACTCGCACGCCCGACAGTGAATTGGGCGTATGTCTACAGATCGAAGGTTCGAAGGTTTTGTTGCAAGAACCCATTGTCTGCCCGGTTGGTGCCAATTTTCTGATCAAGAACCTCTTCTTCAACATTCCTGCTCGGCGCAAATTCCTAAAAAGCAACCACACAGAGCTCTCCAACATCGTTGCAGAGTTTGAACGCATCGCACTCGCGCATCCCGAATTGTCGTTTGCACTCTCCACTCCCGATAGTGTACTGCTCGATCTTCCGTCCGGCAATTTCCGTCAGCGCATCGTCAATATTTTCGGGCGCAAGATGGACAAATATCTTATGCCGGTGCATGTGGAAACGGACTTGGTCGAGATCATTGGCTTCGTGGGGAATCCCGAAAGCAGCAAGAAAAAAGGTGCGCAGCAATTCTTTTTTGCCAATGGCCGCTTCATGCGACACCCTTATTTCGCAAAAGCGATACAGAGTGCCTACGAACGCCTCATTCCCGACGGCGAACAAGTACCGTTCTTTCTGCAAATCCTCATCAATCCCTGTCGTATTGACGTCAATATCCATCCGACCAAAACAGAAATCAAATTTGAGGACGAACAACCCATCTGGCAAATATTGAGAGCTGCGATTCGCGAGACGCTCGGACGCTTCAACGCCGTACCTACGATCGACTTTGATATCGAAGATCGCCCGGAAATTCCGGTTTTCCAAGACGGCGAAACGAATATCCTTCCCCCCAGCATTGAGATTGACGAGAGTTACAACCCTTTCGCCCACTCCGCACCCACTGATCACGGAGAGAGCTCGCCATCGCATGCCTCTGGAAGTACAAATCGCTCGTATGCCGCCAAACCCACGCCCAAAGGTTGGGAAGGAGCTTTCGACAATGCCTTCGACACACAAGACACAATCGGCTTCGCACAACCGCAGAGTCTGCCGTCAGTGTCGGAGGAAACCACAACAGAGTCAACGCTTTACGAACACCTCCCGCAGGACAACCGAAATAGTTGGATCAATGCCGGCACGCCCTACTTACAATACAAAGGGCGCTACATCATTGCACCGACGGAAGAGGGATTACTCATGGTAGATCAGTACAGAGCCCATGTTCGCATCCTATTCGATGACTACTTGCAGCGCATAAAAGAATCTGCCCCCCAGGCTCAAGGCATGCTTTTCCCGCAGATCCTCGAAGTATCTGCCTCTCAGCAAGCACTTCTCGAGGGCATTCTTCCGGAACTCGAGTCCGTTGGATTCGAATTGTCCTATCTCGGCGGCAATAGTTTCTCGATTCTCCAAGTCCCCTCGGGGCTTGACGGACTCGATCCCGTAGTTTTGCTGCAAAGTGTATTGAACGATGCTGCACAAAAGGGTAGTGAAGTGCACGAGGAACTGGTTCAAACCATGGCACTCTCCCTGGCCCACAAAGCCGCCATCCCAGTCGGGCAAGAAATGAGCGTCGATGAAATGCGCGATCTCGTAGAACGCCTGTTTCAGCGCGAATCATCCACTTACACTCCCG
>ERZ773212.734-NODE-734-length-15982-cov-6.326866_pt1 | contig 15982 bp, 9 predicted proteins | sample MGYA00581005_ERZ773212 | MGnify/ENA primary metagenome ERZ773212 (study PRJEB29015, sample SAMEA2738154) | human oral metagenome | biome: human oral; feature: human-associated habitat; material: saliva | place: China | collected 2196 ... | reverse complement strand
GGGGGGGGGGGGGGGGGGGGGCCCTCTAACCTATAGGGGTATCTCGGTGTTCACTCCCCTTCGCTTCGGGGGAGGAGACGGGAAAGGGGTTAGTATCTTATATGCGTGTTCCCCCTGTTCTGTGTCATCTGTGAGAGATAGCCCCTAACGACTTGTCATGTGTGTTATCTGTGTCGGTAGAGAGTCCCATGTGCTTTTCTTGTTTTTATGAAAAACCCTGACAAATTACCATGGAAGAATACTTAATTGGTGAGGGGGATATAAATAAGAACAGAATCTGCAACTAACAGGAAATCAGGGGGTTGTGATGGGGAAAGAAGAGGAGGCCTAATAAGCAGCAAGAAGGGCGTCTTCAAGCAGCAAGAAGGGTGTGTTCTTGGTGGGAGAAGGGCATGTTCTTGACGCATGAAGGGCATGTGTTCGTTAGGAGGGGATGAAAAGAATTTACATTCCCCCTCGTCCGCTACTGCTTTTTACGCCTTGTCCTTTGGTAGGAAAGATGTGCGGAAGCGGGTGTATTGATAGCCTGCTACTCCCTTTTATATCCTGCTCTTTGGTAGGAAAGATGTTCGGAAGTGGGTGTATTGATAGCCTGCTACTCCCTTTTATATCCTGCTCTTTGGTAGGAAAGATGTGCGGATGTGGATGTGTTGATAGCCTGCTATTTCATAGAAACAGCTTGTTCACTCGTTTACTTGTAAACTCCTTTCCTGTTTGAACAATTAACTTGTCAACTCGTCTACAGTCCTGTCAACTCGTCAACTGATACCGTCAACTCGCCAACTGATACCGCTAACTCGTCAACTTGTCTGCTTGTTAACTTGTCAACTGACCCAGTCAACTCGTCAACTGACGCAGTCCATCCTTTATTCCTCCTTCTCTGGATAATTGAGATTAGCGTCAGTGATATTATTGAGCACCTCAGTAAGGAATTTTCGTGACTCCCATTTAGCCATGGGGAGGTCGTGGAGGAGGTAGTTACCACAGTCGCGTGGCGCAGCACCGGGGATGTCGCCTTCGAAGTCGGCAACGAACTGGAAGGTGCGACGCATGAGGTCTACGATATCTTTTGAGGTCAAGTCACCACGTAGGATGAGGTAGTTACCCGTCAAGCAACCCATTGGTCCCCAGTAGATAACACGGTCTTTCCACTCGGGATCGTTGCGTAGGAAGGTGGCAGCCAAGTGTTCGATAGCATGGATAGCACCGACATGCAATACTGGTTCTCGGTTTGGTTCTTTCATTCGGATATCGAAGGTAGTAACGGTCTCGTTGCCCACCTCGTCCTTACGACTTACGTAAATGCCACGCAGCAGTCGCTCGTGGTCGATGGTGAAGGAAGGAATTTTATTCATTGTCTTTTGTTTTTTGATTCTTAATTTGATAGTTGCTATTGGGCTAATAAGGCTAATGAGGCTAATAGGGCCAATAAGGTTATTGGGCTAATAGGGCCGATGGGGCTAATAGGGCCAATAAGGCCAATAGGGCTAATAAGGCTATTGGGCTAATAAGGCCAATGGGGCAAATAGGGCCAATAACCCAATAAAGCTAATAAGGCCAATAAGGCCAATAGGCCTAATAAGCCCAATAAGGCTAATAACACCCCATCACTCAACACCCATCACCTGCTTCAATCCCCTCTACGAAGCGCCTTGTGACCTCGAAGCTACCGTTAGCGATACGCTCCCAGAAGTCGTAGTACTGGCTGGCTTTATGGTCTTTGAGCGGCACATCACTGATGACGCGGAAGGAGACAAACGGTGTCTGATAGATATGGCAGACCTGCGCAATGGCACAACTCTCCATGTCGACGGCCGTTGCCTCAGGGAAATGCGTCATTATCTCACGCATCTTCTCACGTGAGTTGACAAACCACTCGCCACTTACGGTTAGTCCGGCCTTGATGTGAAGACCCTCGGCGTCGGTCTGACTGTTTAGTGACAATGCCCGTTCGATGAGCTTCGAAGGAGCCTTGAAGCGTGCTGGCATACCGATAATCTGACCGTAGGCAACCTCGTCGCCACAGTAGGCATCGTGGTAGGCACACTCCTTCGCCACCACAACATCAGTCACTTCTAACGATGGGTCAGCCCCACCAGCACAGCCACTGGAGATGATCAAGTCGGGATGAAAGCGATTAATCATCTCGACAGCACCGATGGCTGCGTTCACCTTACCAATGCCACACTGCTGAAGGATGACAGTCTTCTCTCCCAACTGGCCTGAGACGAAGTCTTTATGATTGAAATGCTCCGTCTGAGAATGAGCCAAAATAGCTTTAAGTTGCTCGAACTCTTTGTCCATCGCAACGATGATTCCTATTTTCATAGTGCAAAGGTACGAAAAAGTTAGAAGCTGAATATTGTAAGTTATTAGTTTTTTGTATCTTTGCAAACATTATCTTGTACATCCGACAAAAGTAAAACAAATAAGAATGAAAACTTGGAAAAGATATCTACCCGATGTAGTGGTAGTGGTGGTGTTTGCGCTCATCTCGTTCGCATACTTCTTTGTTCCCGTCACTCAGGGTAAGATTCTCTATCGCCATGACGCCTCAGCTGGTGTCGGCTCGGCGCAGGAATTGACAGAGTATCAGAACCGTACAGGGGAGACAACACGCTGGACAAACTCAATCTTTGGCGGTATGCCTACCTATCAGATGTCGCCTTCTTATCAGTCGACCGACGGCTTGTCGCAGGTGATGAACGCTTATCACCTGTGGTTACCAGAGAATGTATGGTTCCTCTTTGCCTATCTCTTGGGTTTTTATATCCTCTTGAGAGCCTTCGACTTCCGCCAGTCTCTGGCCGCATTGGGCAGTGTCATGTGGGCTTTCTCGTCCTATTTCCTTATTATCATAGCTGCTGGTCACCTCTGGAAGGTAATGGCTTTGGCCTATCTGCCGCCTATGATAGCGGGTATAGTACTGGCTTATCGAGGGCGTTACCTGTCTGGTTTCATCGTGACAGCCATCTTCACCGCCTTTGAGGTGAAGGCTAACCATGTGCAGATGACCTATTATTATCTGTTCATCATAGCCTTTATGGTCATTGCCTACCTTGTTCAAGCTGTTCGACAGAAGCAGCTTATGGGCTTCCTTAAGGCTACGGGCGTGTTGGCAGTGGCTGCTTTGATTGGTGTATTAATCAATCTCTCAAGCCTTTATCACACTTGGCAGTATCAGAAAGAGAGTATGCGTGGCAAGAGCGAGTTGCTGAAAGGCGATGGAGCCAACCAGACGAGTTCGGGCTTAGACCGTGACTATATCACGCAATGGAGCTACGGTATTGATGAGACAATGACCTTACTTGTGCCCGACGCAAAGGGCGGTGCGAGTGTTCCTCTTAGTAAGAGCGAGACGGCAATGGCTAAGGCTGACCCACAGGTGCAGTCGATGATACCGCAAATCTACGATGCTTTCCCACAATACTTTGGTACACAACCGGGTACGAGCGGCCCTGTCTATGTCGGTGCGTTCGTCCTCTTCCTTTTCATCTTAGGCCTTTTCTTGGTGAAGGGGGCTACGAAATGGGCCCTTGTGGCAGCCACCGTACTGTCTATCCTACTCTCATGGGGACATAATTTCATGGGCTTCACGAACTTCTTCCTCGACTACATACCGATGTATGCAAAGTTCCGAACGGTGGCGAGTATCCTTGTCATTGCCGAATTTACTATCCCTCTCTTGGCTGCCCTGACGTTGAAACGCCTCGTGGACGAGCCCGACCTCTTGGGAAAGAAGATGAAGTATGCTTATATCAGCCTTGCTCTGACAGCTGGTGTGGCCTTCTTAGTGGCTTTGTTCCCCGATATGATGGGTCCGTTTGTGAGCGATCAGGAACGCCAAATGCTTGGTAGTGTGCAGGGAATGGACGCTAACACGGCTGGTACTATCCTTTCTAACATCTCGACGATGCGTGCGGCTATGGTCAGCGCTGACGCTTGGCGTTCGGTTGTCATCATCCTCATCGGCTTTGCCCTGCTCTTCGTTTATAAGATGAAGAAGCTCCGTGCCGACTATATGGTGGCTGCGCTGTTAGTGCTTTGTCTTGTGGATATGTGGCAGGTGGACAAGCGCTACCTCAATGACGAGATGTTTGTACCGAAGAGCGAACGTGATATGCCACAACAGCCAACGGCTGCTGACACGGAGATAAATAAGGACAAGAGCCTTGACTATCGTGTACTGAATTTTGCTTCGAATACTTTTAACGAGAACGAGACCTCTTACTTCCACAAGAGTATCGGTGGTTATCATCCTGCTAAGCTCCGTCGTTATCAAGAGATGATCGATGCTTACATCGCTCCGGAGATGCAGAAGGCGATGCAGGCCATTGCTGCTACGGGCGGTAATATGCGTGCGGTGGATGGTGTGAAGACCTTCCCTGTGCTGAACATGTTGAACACGAAGTACTTTATCTTACCTTTGCAGGGTGGTCAAACAGCACCTCTACTGAACCCATACGCACAGGGTAACGGCTGGTTTGTCGATAAACTAACTTTTGTCGACGATGCTAATGCGGAGTATGCAGCGGTTGGTAAGATCGATGTACGCCATGAGGCGGTTGCTGATAAGAAGTTTGAAGCAGCGTTAGGACAGGCGAAGGCGAACGACTCAACGGCCTTCGTTAAGCTTGATAAGTATGAACCAAACAACCTGCAGTACACTGTTTCGTCACGCAACGGCGGTGTAGTAGTCTTCTCTGAGGTCTACTACCCTGGTTGGAAGGCAACTATCGATGGTCAGCCTGCCGAGATTGGCCGTGTAAACTATATCCTCCGTGCTGTGAGTGTGAAGCCGGGTAAACATACTGTGGTGCTCGATTTCCACCCAACAAGTATCTCTACCACTGAGACAATCGCCTATATCGCTATCGTCATCTTGCTCCTCGCCATCGCTGGCGCTGGGTATGTAGAGTGGAAGAAGAGGGGGAAATAGCAACAAGCAACAGCCAACAGGCAACACCCAACACCCAAGAACTGGCCCCTCCCCCGTCCCCTCCCCCGTAGGGAGGGGAGTGATCACCGAGATACCCCTTAAGTCCTCTTAAGGATTGGAAGGGGTGGGTGTGAACGGTGGTCGGCTATGGGATGGGCGTAGATTGATGTCGTGATGGCACAAGCATAGGCTTTGTGGCTATATATATAATAAGGTATAGGCCTGTAGCTTACGGTCGGGTAGCGAACTGATGTGGATGGATGGCTGTATATAAAATAAGGTATAGGTCTTCAACTCATGTTCAGATAGCGAACTGATGTGGGTGGATGGCTATATATATAATAAGGTATAGGCCTGTAGCTTACGTTCGGATAGTGAACTGATGTGAGTGGATGGCTGTATATAAAATAAGGTGGACGCATGTTGTAGGGGCCTGTTGTGGGTTGTATCGGCTGTCGCGTCCACTATAATGAGTTTGCGCCTTAGAGAGGAGTGACGATGAGTCAGGATAATAAATAGATAAGGCGTACTATGGTGTCCTTGTGGGGATTGCAATGAGTAGTACGCCTATTAATAAAATAAACACATTTATGATTATGGATACATATATGTTTCTAATCCCTGTTGTGGCAATTATTGTCATTTGTCTAATGGTGCTCTACGCACGTTATGTGGGTAGAAAGAGTAGGGGACGGTATGCTGCTGCAGCAATGCGCTTTATCGAGAAGGACTATCCAGAGATTGACATACGGGATAAACGATACTTGTCAACACGTGTCGACTATAACATCATTAGTCGTCATGTGCCTGTGCTCGTGGTCTATAATAGCCATGAACTGCATCTCGTACCTATCCATGCCTTGGCAATCCCGCCTTTCTATAACATCCGACATAATGATCACCATGCGAAGGACATGCAACATCTGCTCATGGACGACGTGAAAGCAATAGTTCTCGACCGCCGTGGACGACTACATATACAGCGGGAAGAGGGTAACGACATCGTTCTCAAAGTGGGCGAAAACAATGTCTTCCACGAAAATCAACACGAGGAGGCAGTGCATTTCTTGGCTACATTGAAGAAAGCAGCGGATAAGGTGGTGTTGTAAAAGGGAACATCCTTTTATTTTTTGTATGTGAGGTTACCCTTACTGGGCAGCTTGTACGGTTCTTGGTAAGTTCTTTCTCTCTTTCTGGGGAGTTTTTTCTCTCACAGAACTCACAGAATTAACAGAACCTTTTTGCGCACCGTTTCGATCTCACAGAACGCCTCCGGCATACAGATATCACAGAACGTTATAGCTAATGTTGGCTGTAACGCTCTGTGTTATCGGTTGACTTAATGTCTCTGTGAAGCTTTGTGTGTTCTGTTCATCTGTGTAAATCTGTGAGAAATAGAACGCTCCCACTGTATGATACAACACATAAACAGCTCGCTGGGTAGGTTTTTCTCTCACAGAGCGCACAGAGTTCACTGAGCATTTAGGTGCACGTTTCGAGCCCATGAGGAGGTGGCCCCTCCCCCAACCCCTCCCCCGAAGGGAAGGGGAGTGATTACCGAGATACCCCTATTGGGCTGCTTGCATGGGGCGTGGTGAGGTTTTTCTCTCACGCTGGTGAGTTTTTTCTCTCACAGAGCGCACAGAGTTCACTGAGTAATTTTGCGCACAGTTTCGAGTCCACAGAAGGCCTTCGGCATACAGAGTTCACAGAGCGTTACTGCTAAAGATGGGTGTGATGTATGTGAAAGAGGAGAGTAAATATGGTGATAAAAAAATATTACATCGAATTGAGTTAAACGTCCTCTAAATAGGGGTGTGTTATTCTCTGTTATTGGCAACGTAACGTTTTTGAAATCAACATATTACGTATAGCGTTTGAGAACATGCTCTTCTTGCATGAAGAAGACGCCCTTCTTGAACGTTGAAAGGCATGTTCTTGAACGGAGAAGGGCCTCTTCTTGTATCAAACTCGGCTCCCCTTCGATTGTAGAAGGGATTGGTTAGCGAAAAAAACTTACATTTCCTGCTCGCATAATTAGCACACCTGCTGGTGATGGCTCCTCCTCCCTCCCCAGCTGTTCAGTTCTACGAGGCACTGCCTCGTAGCCTCCGACCCCTGCTGTCCCTACTCTCGTCGCCTGCTCTTCGGTTCTACGAGGCACTGCCTCATAGCCCCCCTCCCTCCCTGAAATATATAAAAAAGCATAAAAAAGCACAACTAAACGCACGGAGATTTGGCTGTTCACATTTTTATATGTACCTTTGCAAGCCGTATCAACTTAGGATAACGGAATATAGCTATAGTTTTAGGAGGAAATAGTAAACCATTCATGAGACAACTTAAGATTTCAAAAAGTATCACTAACCGTTCCAGTGAGGCACTCGATAAGTACCTTGTTGAGATCGGACGTGAGCCGATGATTACCGTTGACGAGGAGATTGAACTGGCACAGGAAATCCATAAGGGCGGCCGAAAAGGCGAACGCGCGAAGGAGAAACTGATTAAGGCTAACCTCCGTTTCGTCGTCTCTGTGGCTAAACAATACCAACACCAAGGTCTCTCCCTGACCGACCTTATCGACGAGGGAAACATTGGTTTGGTTAAAGCGGCCGAGAAGTTCGATGAGACTCGTGGCTTTAAGTTTATCTCGTATGCTGTCTGGTGGATCCGTCAAAGTATTCTGCAAGCTATCGCTGAGCAGAGCCGTATTGTGCGACTACCGCTCAATCAGGTGGGTGCTATATCTAAGATTAATCAGGTGACGAACGAGTTTGTGCAGCAACACAACCGTCGTCCTTCTATCCACGAGTTGGCTGAGTTGACTGGTATCGACGAGGCTCGCATCCGTCAAAGTCAAAGTGCTGACAACCACCACATGAGTATCGACGCTCCTTTCAGCGATGATGACGATAACTCAATGAGTGATATGCTCTCGTCAGGTGACGACTCTCGCACCGACCGCAGCGTCGATTTCGAGTCTATGTCAGACGACCTTCGGGCCGTTCTACAGAACACTCTTAAGGATAGAGAGATAAAGATTGTCACCGAGTGCTTCGGTATTGGCTGTCAAGAGAAGGGTCTGGAAGAGATTGGAACAGAGATGGGTCTTACCCGTGAGCGTGTTCGCCAGATTCGTGAGAAGGCTATCGAGAAGATTCGTGAGAGCGGTAATGCTCGCGTACTCATGAAGTACTTGGGCTAAGAAAGGCTACAACAAAACATTAATGATAGATGTGGATGTGTCGAATAGGGCGCATCCACTTTTTTTGTATAGGCTGACGAAGAATCGTGAGGGGCGAGGGGAGCTTTGCAATAAGTCTTTCTCTTCTAAGCGACTGAGTAGGACAATAAAACCACAAGACCATCGTTATATAAGGTATGAGACGTAAGGACATTCAGAAATACATATTACTACTATTGTTCATCGTGGCTGCTCAGATAGCAGGTGCACAATCATTTACGCTGCAAGGGAAGGTTTCTGACAAGGACGGGAACCCTATCGAGCTGGCTTCTGTCATGGTTGTTTCGCAAGGAAAACTATCGATGACCAACCTGAAAGGCGAGTTCAATATGCAACTACAGAGTGAAGACTCCGTGAAGGTGCGCTTCTCAATGATTGGATACAGGACTAAGACGAGGATTCTCGTGCGCCCAAAAGGGAAGCAGACACTACTCATTCAGCTTGCTGACGACAACGAACTGCAAGAGGTGGTAGTGCAAGGAAAGACCAAGCAGCACGGTACGACGGAGGAGTTAGACGTTCAGAAGACGAAGCAAGGACCCTCTACTTCGGGCAACGCGGTAGAAGAGTTAGTACAGACACAAGCGGGTGTTTCGACCCACTCTGAGCTCTCCTCGCAATATAACGTGCGTGGAGGAACATTCGACGAGAACTCTGTCTATATCAATAACATAGAGGTGTTCCGCCCTTTCTTAGTGCGAAGTGGACAGCAGGAGGGGCTCTCCATCATCAATCCCGACATGGTTGAGAGTATCGGATTCTCATCGGGTGGCTTCGAGGCAAAGTATGGTGACAAGATGAGTTCGGCCTTAGACATCACTTATAAACGGCCGAAGAGGACCGAGGCAACGGTTTCGGCCTCTCTCTTAGGTGCTTCGGCCTACCTCGGACTGGCTGCGAAGAAGTTGACGTGGACCAATGGTGTGCGTTATAAAACTAATCGTTACCTCCTCGGATCACTACAGACAAAGGGCGAATATCGGCCGTCGTTCCTCGATTATCAGACTTATCTCTCATGGAAACCCAACAAGCGTTGGCAGGTGGACTTTATCGGTAACATATCAGAAAACCGTTATGACTTTGAGCCAGAAGACCGAGAAACGAACTTTGGAACGCTTCAGAACGTCAAGAAGTTCCGTGTCTATTTCGATGGAAAGGAACGTGACCTCTTTAGAACCTTCTTTGGTTCGTTGGCGATCACACGCCATTTGAGTGCTCATACCGACCTTTCCCTCCTCGCTTCGGCCTTCACAACGAAGGAGCAGGAGCGTTATGACATCCAAGGACAATACTGGCTCACACAGACGGAGACGTCTGAGAACCTCGGGGTGGGTACGTATATGCAGCATTCCCGCGACTATCTTAATGCGAATGTGCGCAGTTTGAAACTGATGATGCAGCACCGCATGGGTAAACACAGGCTCGAAGGGGCTGTGACCTATAAGCTCGAACGCATCAAGGAGAACTCGGCTGAATATGAATACCGTGACTCGGCAGGGTATAACGTACCGCATACTGGGCGCGACTTAAAGATGATCTATTCGCTTCGGGCTCGTAACGAACTGAATGCGAAACGCTTCGAGAGCTACTTACAAGACACGTGGAACTTCCAGACACGTGACTCTGTTCCGACGTTGTTCACGCTGAACTATGGCGTACGCTTTGCCCATTGGGACTTTAATGGGGAGAGTCTGTTCTCTCCTCGAGCCTCGTTGACGATCACACCGGGCAGGAACCGCAACCTAAGTTTCCGTCTTGCTGGGGGCATCTACTACCAGGCTCCGTTCTATAAGGAGCTTCGAGACACGTCAATCGTCAATGGTGTCACCTACGCAACACTGAACCAGAAGATACGAGCACAGCAGTCTATCCATGCGTTGGCAGGCATGACTTATCGCTTCGAGATGATGGGTAGGCCGTTTAAGTTCACTGCTGAGGCTTATTACAAGGCACTCTCACACCTCGTCCCTTACTCGGTCGACAATGTGAAGGTGACTTATTACGGTGAGAACACGGCCTCGGGTCATGCCACAGGCCTCGACCTCAAGCTCTTTGGTGAGTTCGTTCCGGGTGCTGACTCATGGTTGACACTTAGCGTGATGAACACGAGTATGAAGTTGAACGGTAAGCGTATTCCACTCCCAACCGACCAACGCTATGCGCTAAACCTATACTTTACAGACTTCTTCCCAGGGACTACACGATGGCGTATGTCGCTCAAATTGGCCTATGCCGACGGTCTGCCGTTCTCTGCACCACACAAGGAACTGGAGAACAACACCTTCCGTGCACCCGCTTATAAGCGTGCCGACATCGGTATGAGCTACCGACTATTAGACAACCATGACGGTCGCAGCAATACAGTCTTTAAGAACATCTGGCTTGGAATAGACTGTTTAAACCTCTTCGGGATAAACAACGTCAACTCATACTACTGGGTTACCGACATCGCCGGACAGCAGTATGCTGTGCCAAACTACCTCACAGGCCGACAAATAAACGGTAGGGTCATTGTGGAGTTTTAGGGGAGAAGAAGCCTCACCCCCGTCCCCTCTCCGAATGGAGAGGGGAGTGATCACCGAGATACCCCATAGTCTGCAAAACGTTTCGGCCTTTTGTTACCGATATACTCTCATAATCTATGAAGCGTTTCGGCCTATTGTTATTGAGAAAATCTCATGAACTAAGTAACGTTTCAGCCTTTTGTTATTGAATAAATCTCATAGTCTGCGCAACGTTTTGACCTTTTGTTATTGAGAGAGCCTCATGGTTTGAGAAATGTTTTAGCCTTTAGTTACTAAGATACTCTTATTGTCTGCGTAACGTTTTAGTTTTCAGTATATTCTACAAAAGTAATCTGTCTTATTGTTCTCATGTTTTCTTCGAATAGAGTAGGGTATGGGCAACCTATTATCCTTATATTTTCTTCATCCGTTTAGTAACCGATTAGCGAACAAAACGCAGCGATTCAATCCACGATATGAGTTGACTAATCCCACCAAAACCCCACCCCCTCCTTTTGTTTTCTCCCTTCTCTCTGTTATTCTCCTTCATCTACATTACACACTCCAACCCTCCTCTCCTTTATTTCCCATCCCTTTCTCCCTCTGTTACTATCCCCCGTTCTCATGTTACTCTGTCTCTTATTCCCCTGTTACTATCCCCTGTTCCTTTGTTACTCTGTCTCCTTATCCTCTGTTACTACCCCTCGTTCCTTTGTTACTCTGTCTCCTCACCCTCTGTTACTACCCTTTGTTCTCATGTTACCCTGTCTCCTCTTACCCTGTCCCCCCTCTTCTCATCCCCTGTTACTACCCCTTGTTCCTTTGTTACTCTGTCTCCCTTTACCCTGTCTCCTTATATCCTGTCGTGTAAAGAATGTTTACCTGTCCTATCCACAGGGGCCTTTACTCTGTCCAAGACAAGGCCTTTCAAGCATGCAGAACATGCCTTTCTTGCCCCTTGAAGACGCCCTTCTTGTCCCTTGAACATGCCCTTCTTGGAGACACGTGTTCAAGTCTTTGATAGTAAGGAGGTTACGATAGTCAGATAAACGGATATGAAGAGCTTTTCTATGTGGTTCGATTAACGTGTCTGTAAAGATATTTCATAATAACAGAACCTTGCGTTTTTCATGGAAGAAGTGTCCCCACACAGGCCGTTTCCCCAGTCCTACCCTCGTGTAGAGGTGACGAAAAGACACAAAGAAACCCCTACAAGAGCACTTACACACACACGCTGTGCACTGTAAGTCAGCCTCTTTGTAGGGGTATCTCAGTAGCGTTAACGCTCAAGCCTTATAGTCCCTTCTTGCGAATAGGGTCATTATACTGCACCTGAAGCTGCAAGAGTTGCTTCTTCAAGTTCTTTGTGAGCTTCTCCGTACCAGGTTTCCCGTAGATATTATGCATCTGTTCAGGGTCTTTCTTTAGGTCGTATAGCTCCCAAGAGTCGATATCGTTGTAGAAATGAATGAGTGTATATCGCTTCGTACGAATACCATAGTGGCGGCAAACAGAGTGCTCGGCAGGGTATTCGTAGTAGTGATAATAGAGCGACTTGCGCCAGTCTGATGGCTTCTTACCCTCTAACAGAGGTAGGAACGAACGCCCCTGTATATCAGAAGGTATCTTTGCGCCAGCCACATCGAGGAATGTTGGAGCATAGTCGATGTTCTGAACCATCTCGTTGATAACGCCATGCTTGCCCCCTGGGAAGTAGATCAATAGCGGCGTGCGGAACGACTCTTCATACATAAAACGCTTGTCGAACCATCCATGTTCGCCCATGTAGAACCCCTGATCAGAGGTGTAGACAATCATAGTATTGTCCAGTAAGTTATGTTCACGGAGGTATTCAATGACACGCCCAACGTTACGGTCGACAGAATGAATTACTCGCATGTAATCGTGCATATAGCGTTGATACTTCCATTCAGCCAGTGCCTTACCAGAGAGTTTATCCTCCTTAAACTTCTTGATGATAGGGTCGTAATAGCTATCCCACTGTGCACGTTGTGAAGGCGACATGCGGTTGTAGTTCGCACGTCCCCATGGTTCAAGTCCCGTAGTAGTATGGATCTCGTTCTCTTTATCGGCCATCTTATTGTCGTAGACAAGGTCCATATCCTTGATGATGCTCATCTTCTGCTTCTGAGCAGCAAGTCTTCCAGCATAGTCATCATAGAAGGTTTTAGGCAACGGATAGGTCATGTCGTCATAAAGACGCAAGTCGCAAGTGTCAGGATTCCATACTCTATGAGGCGCTTTATTGTGCATTAGCAGACAGAAAGGCTTTGTCTTATCGCGTTTATGCTCCATCCAGTCTATCGCCATATCTGCAATAATATTCGTGACATAGCCCGAACGGCGTATTCTCTTCCCATTGCTAAGGAAGTCAGGGTTGTAGTAGTCGCCCTGTCCGATGAGGATGTCCCAGTAATTAAAGCCTGTTGGGAGTGAGGTGAGATGCCATTTTCCAATCATGGCAGTCTGGTAGCCCTGCTTCTGAAGCAGCTTTGGGAAGGTCTGCTGACTACCATCAAAGGTCTTGGTGTTGTCGGTGAAGCCATTAGCATGGCTGTGTTTACCAGTGAGCATACATGCACGTGAAGGGCCACTAAGCGAGTTTGCGACGAAACTCTCTTGGAACTTCACACCGTTATCAGCCAGCCAATCGATGTTAGGAGTACTGATAAATCGTTTGTCATACGCACTAATCGTCTGATACGAATGGTCATCGCTCATAATGAAAACGATGTTCATCGGTTTCTTCTGTGCTTGTGCAGGAACGACCGCACCCATTGCCAGTGCCCCCGTCAAGCCATATAATACTTTTGTTTGCATATATATAAAGTTGTTTATCTCTACTTGTTGCGGTATAGCGCACGCTTCCTTATACCCAAGAAGACAGTAGTAGATTTAGACATAAATGCTTTGATTTAGGTTTACAGGTGCAAATATAACACTTTTTTTATAGTGTACAAAGAGAAAGGAGGTTTTATTCATGATGAGAGGGAAGCGGGGCCTAACACTGACCCCAGCTGGCCTTGCTCTTTTCCCCAGCTGGCCTTGCTCTCTTCCCCAGCTGGCCCCTCCCCCTTCCCCTCCCCCGAAGGGAGGGGCGTAGTATGTGAGGTTACCCCTACTGGCCTGCTTGCATGGGGCGTGGTGAGGTTTTTCTCTCACGCTGGGGAGTTTTTTCTCTCACAGAGCGCACAGAGTTCACTGAGCAATTTTGCGCACAGTTTCGAGCCCACAGAAGGCCTTCGGCATACAGAGCTCACAGAGCGTTACTGCTAAAGATGGGTGTGATGTATGTGAAAGAGGAGAGTAAATATGGTGATAAAAAAATATTACATCGAATTGAGTTAAACGTCCTCTAAATAGGGGTGTGTTATTCTCTGTCATTGACAACGTAACGTTTTTGAAATCAATATGTTACGAATAGCGTTTGAGAACATGCCTTTCTTGCATGAAGAAGACGCCCTTCTTGAACGTTAAAAGGCATGTTCTCGAACGTAGAAAGGCATGGTCTTGAAGCTTGAAAAGCATGTGTTGGAAAGAAGGAGTGCGAAAGATGTTTACAAGTAGGTGCTGGTGTAGTGATAGGTTGAGTTGGGTGTAGTGGCAGGTTGAGTTGAGAGTAGTGACAGATAGGTGCTGGCGTAGTGATAGTTTGGATTGGGTGTAGTGGCAAGTAGGTGCTGGCGTAGTGGCAAGTTGACGTGGACGTAGTGGCAAGATGGGGTAGGGGTAGTGACAAGTGAGGATAGGACTCGTTGGCTATCAAGCTCATATATAGTGCTCTACCACATGTCGCCTATACCATACGGCTTTGTTTCGTTGATGTTTCTCTCCCATGCTTCCGTTAGGAAGGGATAGACTAAGACGGGTTTGCTGACCAATCTGCCGTCCTTCGTAAGTTGCTTTTCGTCAGCGACAGAGGCCTTGGGGATGTAAATCTTCAGCGGTTGGTTTACGTTAGGGGAAGGCAATGAAAGGAGATAGACATCCTCTTCTAATAGTTTGCCATCATGGAGTAAGGTGAATTGATAGGATGTGTTCGACTTTAAGGAATCGATGGGCAGCTGGCTTATTGTGGGCGTGTGCAGATAATTGGGGTAGTGTTTACGCACCCATGTAGGGAGCTGCTTGTGGATAAACAGCCAGTCGCTCTTCGTGAGCGGGAGGGGTTGTGGATTTAAGAGCTTATATCTCCCGATAATCTTATAGCCCCTATCCAACCAACTATCGACGACTACGGGACCCATACCGTTCGTGCATACGTACTTTGGTCTTGTCGTTTTCCAAACAAGAAAAGCGATAAGGAGTGTGCAAATTATCGACGAAATGATAAGAAACTTTCGTGGTAATCTATATAAAAACAGCATCGTTTCAGAGATTGATAAGACTTTTTTACCTCCTAATTCCTCAATGAGCTGAATGGAGAACACATAGAAGAAGCGGTACTAAAGAGGACTGTTTGGTGGCTTGTCGAATAGTGAAACCTGCTTTGCTAAGCGTTGGAAACAAGCGAAACAGACTGAGCATCGACTTGACAAATGTACGAATAAAAATCGACAACAGCCTTTCTTTGGACCGAATATTTCCTGTCATGGGTGGTCGGAGACGGCCGTCAGTCTGCTTGTCAACAAGATGTACGGAGCGTGAGGGGTATTGTTAAGCAAAAGAAATAGCGATATAAACGTCTTATAATCAGCTGGTAACGCATTCAGAAGACGTGAGAAAGTCGGGATGTAGGGCTTGATGAACAACATCGTTCAGCCTGTTTATGTGCTCATTCTCACCATCGGTATCAGATAGACAATCGTCTTTTTGAGCCCATAAGATAGTGGCCCCTCCCCCTTCCCCTCCCCCGCAGGGAGGGGCGTAATATGTGAGGTTACCCCTATAGGCCTGCTTGCATACTTTGTAGAAGGTTTTCTCTCACAGAACTCACAGATGTAACAGAACCTTTTGGCGCACAGTTTCGATCTCACAGAAGGCCTCCGGCATACAGAATTCACAGAGCGTTACAGCCATTGTAAATATGAATAAGGAACAACAAAAAGCCTATATCCACTCTATAGGGGTATCTCGGTGATTACGCCCCTCCCTTTTGGGGAGGGGACGGGGGAGGGGCCTCTAACCTATAGGGGTATCTCGGTGATCACGCCCCGCCCTTTGGAGGAGGAGACGGGGGAAGGGTCAGTTGGGGACGGGGGAGGGGTTTATACCTTTCCTCTGTGTTCCTCCGTGAGAAGCAGACGTTTTTCTGTTTCGTAATAAGAGTTTTAT
>ERZ773212.720-NODE-720-length-16152-cov-8.445922_pt1 | contig 16152 bp, 8 predicted proteins | sample MGYA00581005_ERZ773212 | MGnify/ENA primary metagenome ERZ773212 (study PRJEB29015, sample SAMEA2738154) | human oral metagenome | biome: human oral; feature: human-associated habitat; material: saliva | place: China | collected 2196 ... | reverse complement strand
TCTGATACTCCCCTATAAAAATGGCTATTTATCAACTGTTTGTTGTGACATAGCCAAATAAAACCTCTGCGCGAAGGCTTTCCGTCGTGCAGAGGTTTTTGTGTTGGGCGTCATCCATTTTCCCATTTGTGTCGATGCTTCACTGGGACATCCATCATTTTGATACACCGATCGTTGCTCCGTATGCGCTCCGTTGGAAAAGTTTTTAATGTTTTTCGCAAAATTTTGTATATGATAGAAGGATTTTCCGCATTTACGTCGAAAGCGTCCTAGAGTACCTATATGTGGATGCTTCGGATTTCTGACCGGACGGTCGTAGACACTTCCTGTCTCCGGGCTCCACGTGGTATGGACGCGCAGTACCTCATCGGTGATGGGGATGCCCTAGGGGAAGGAGGGCGGCGATGTTTCCGGAGATACGGCTTTCTGCACTCATTCTCACCGTCCTCATCAGCATTGCCCTCGTGGTCGGGCTGATCCACTATGCTCCGCCGCTGACGCAGACGTACTACTGGCGGCTCGGTGGACTGATCGCAGGCGCGGGGCTGCTCGTTACGCTCTTTGACCGCCTGATGGCCGCACGGGCGCGGCGGCGCGCGGCGAAGAAACCACCGCTCTCCTTTGAGGAAGAGCAGACCGCCCTGCCCGCTGCGACAGAGACCATAACGGAGCGTCCGGCCGTCTCCATCTTCCCGGCAAAGGCAGCTGCCGTGCCCAAAGCCCCGCCCCAACCGGCGGGAAAGAAACTGACGGCGAAAAAGAAAAAGGCGAAGGCACACGCGAAGAAGAACGCCGCAAAGCCGGCTCCACCCCTCGCGGCAGTACCGCCTTTGACAGCAGTCCCACCCCGCGTGGCGGCACCGCCCGTGAAGAGCCCGCCGCCCGCACCCCCGCCGGCAGAGCACCTGCCGGATGGGCTCGATGCGCTGCTCGACATCGCCTATGCGTCGGCAGAGCCCGCGCCCGAGCGCGCCGTCGCCGCCTACCGAAAGGCACTCGCGCGCTACCCGCAGGACTCCTACATGCCGTATCTCGTCATCGAGCTCTCCACCCTCTACAAGCGTCTGGGGAACTACGACGCGGCGCTCCGCCTCTTTGACGAGGCACTCGCACTGCCCATCATCGCAAAGAACGCCGTCATGGTGCAGGAGTTTCGCCGCTCCCGCCGCACCCTGCACGCCGTTTCTGATATGCTCCGCGCGCGGGGAACCCCTGCGCTCCCCTTCGGCGAGGTACCGGAGGACGTGCTGGCGGCGGCTGACCGACAGGCGGGCAATCACACCTGACATTTTATTAAAATGGAGGAATAAATATGAAGAAAAGCGTTGACATCCTAGGACTTCCCGTCATCAGCATCACAGAGGGGCGCGAGCTCGGCATGAGCAAGACCCTCCTCATTGATGCGCCGAACCGCATCGTGGCGGCGATCACGATCGAGGACGAGGACTGGTATCGCGGAGTCAAGCTCATCCCCTACGATAACGTGATTGCCGTCGGTGATGATGCCGTCACCATCAACAACAGCGAGAACATCCTCACGCTCGATGCAGCGGGCGACTTTGAGACCCTGCTCGACGACAACATCCGCGTCATCGGCACGAAGGCCATCACGCGCACGGGCGTCATCCAGGGCAACATCACCGAGATCTTTATCGGCGAGGACGGCAGCATCGAGAAATGCGAAGTCACAACGCCGGAGGGCTCGACCTCCGAGGTGACGGCAGATCAGGTCGCCATCTTCGGAAAGGAAGTCACGGTCATCTCGCCGGAGGGCGATGCCGTAAAAAAATCTGACGCAGCGTCTGCACCGGCGGCACCCGCTGTGACAGCCCCCGCAGCAGAGCCCGCTGCGGCTGAGCCGGTCGAGGAGACTGCCTCTACGGAGGAGACGCCTGCCGAAGAGCCGGCTGCTCCGGAGGAGACGGCTGCCCCCGAGGCACCGGCAGAGGAGCCCGCGCCTGCCGCAGAGGAGCCTGCACCTGAGGCGCCGGCAGAGGACGAGGCCAAGGACGCAGAGCGCGCGAACGAGGATCGTCATCGCCGCTTCCTCCTCGGCAAGAAGGCGACGCGCACCATCAAGATGGACAACGGTGTCGTCATCGTCGAGGCGGGTGCGGACATCACCGAGGAAGTCCTTCAGAAGGCCAAGCTCGGCAACAAGTTCATCGAGCTCTCGATGAGCGCACAGTAACATATACATAGATATAGCACGGTAAGGCTGCTGCCTTGCCGTGCTTTATTATGTTCTCATCTCCCAATATGTTGACTTATCAGAACTTACTTGGGACTGCAGGATTTTTTCAATAAAAATAGAATTAAAACAAGAGAATAATAGGTAAGTAAGGAGAATATCTATGCCTGCCCTTACGCGTGTGTGTACCTGGAAAAATGCAGAGTGGATACAGATTACCGCACAGGAAGCGGCCATTTCCTACCCACAAGGTGTTGCGGCGGAGGAGCATATTTTTTGGTGCGAGCTCTGTGGACAGTATGTCCTCTTAACACGAAAGGGGCGGAATGAGCAGCATTTTCGCCATAGCTCCGGTGAGGAAAACAAAACCTGTGAGGAGCGAGTTGCCCGTACAAATATACTCGTACAGTACCAAAAGAGCACATGCGAATTGCCGCTCTTTATCAGAGATGCAGACAAAGAATCCTTTTTCTTTGAACTTTGCTTTCCACGCCTACCCGACACATTGTTGACGCAGTTGCGGCGTGTTCGTATCGATCCAGAAACTCGGGAGAGTAAGCATTTCTTATATAGTGCAGAGCGGTTTTTTGATGGGGCTTGTTCTCTCTTTGTTGGGGATGAACCTTGTAAGGTCTATCATATAAAAGTTGATTCAGACACTGACATGAGCGAATACTGGCCCGTCGCTACGGACGGAGTACGCCCTGAGGGGACTTTGTTTGATGGCGTGTCAGGACGAAGGCTTTCTCCTGATGCAGATGTTGAGATTCGTCATAAGTATTACCTGTTGTGCGCGAAGAAAATACTGCAAAAGATACCGCACCTCATCTTGCGTCAGTGTTCCATCAAAAAAAAGTCATATCGTGTGGCATGGTATCTCTATGAAGTTTGCGCCGAGGATGCCAGTCGGGAGAGTGCGGAGTTCTTCCTTAGACTGGGCTATCGACTTACGAATCATCCGATAAAAATGCAGATCATTTGGCCGCCTTGTGTTGTGCAGGATATGACGGTTAAACAGAAATATCCATATCTGTGGGTCTATGTGAGAGGAAATGTTTCAAATCACACACCGCTAGAAGAAACGGAGTCTTTTGTCTGTGGGGACAATAGCAAGTGCATGGTTGTTTCCTGTCCTGCGGTCCATCGTCGTATCAGCGCCGGGCGCGCACGTATGCTGACGTATTTTGATGTTTGGCGTGATCCACTGGGGAATGCGGCTACTGCACCGCTGCTGCGTGTTCGGGATATATGCGATCAGGATGTGGAGGAAGGAGTGTTCGAGCGGCTGCCGAGAGAGCGTATGCTACGTATCTATTCCGTCTACGATGGATATATCCTCTTGTATCGAAAGGAGGAACTCATTCAACGGGTTGACTTCAAGGCGGACCACGAAGTCGAACTAAATGAGCTTTCCTATGCGATGGAGCTTCGTGTTATCGTCGGTCGGGATGTTGCTTGGCAGGGAAAGTTTCGCACCCCATCCATGTTAACGAATGAAGGTGAGATGGATTTTCTCGCCGATTTGCAGCAGCTTCGGGGACATACGATCAAAGCTCCGTATACACTTCGGACGATAGCAAGACGTTTGAATTCCTACCCCGCCATTCGTGCATGGGTTTGTCAGTGCATTCAGCGAAATGTTATCTCTGAACGTGCCTATAAAAAATTGCGTTATTTCATCATGAGCAATTGTGATTTCAAAGAAATCGCAGAGGTGTGATATGAAAGATTATACTAAAATTCTTACTGAGGAGCAGATTGCTGCAGTATGTACGCTCATTTCAACGCAGGTGTTCCGAAAACTGTTTCAGAAAAATCCACGATCGTTTGGAAAAATAAAACCGGGGTTTCGAGCGGAAAAACTTTCGGATGAAGAGACGGCTGCGTTGGCGCTGGATAATCATAAGAAACCGTTTATTGCGAAGAAAATAAATTGCTGGATCGAAGAGAATTTGAAGAAAGTCGCTGCGCTTTGTGACCAGTACGCAGCTGGTGGAATGCGTGCTGATGAAGGCCTGATGGAAGCACTGTCGCAGTCCGTATTCCACGCTCATGTGACTCTTTATACGGCGTTGTCAGGATGCAGTGTCGAGCATGTCTCTAACATAGAAGAACGTGTTGCAGCCATGTGGAAAGCGAAATATGCGGAGCGGTCTATGAGGGAAGAAGCGCGGAGTGAGAAAGCGAATCGGGGAGATCAACAGAATAGAATTGCTACGCTGGAACAGCGGCTCGCCGAAGCGGAAGACGAGCGGCGGGCGGTGGTCGAAGAAAAAGAGCAAAGGCTTTCCGACCTGTCTGCGCGCCATGATGAATTGCAGCGCAGGTTCGACGAATTGCAGAAAGAATACGATGAACGGGCGAAAAACATAGAAGCACTGCAGGAGCAGCTCAATAAATATCAGGAATGCGAAACCTATACAGATTGCCCGTCGCCTATGGCAGCGAAGAGACGCTATGACCATTGCTCTCTTTGCGAGGTGTCTTGGCACGCGGATACCGGGAAAATCCGGTTGAATCGCTTGGCAGATCTTTCTTCAGATGGTTTGCTGGTGGTCTTTCATCAGGATCCATCGCTGCCGCCTATGTTTGATAATCGTCGCTGGATTTATCACAACGATGGACCGGAACAGGAAGGGGCAGTTGCGCTCTGGGATTGGTCTGCGGAGGAGAATAAGAATAATTGGGAAGTAGATTACATTCATAGTTCATGGTTTTCGGCTACTTCACCCGTTGAGATCATCATACTTCCGGACTGTGACAGCATGGATGAATTGATTACTCGATTAACACACGGCATACGCTGCCATTTGACCTCTGGTCGTACGTTGTTCGCTGCTGCAAAGCGAAATGAGGAATATTTTGGCGTACTTTGTCAGCGAGAACAGCTTGTGATTACGCCTGAGATTGTACGACCAAGTGATACGGTATACAATCTGCCGCAGTATCGTTTCGGTGCGTATGAAATTTTGCATCTGTCTAACCACCGGTGTTATTTTTATCGGCTCTATATGGGGCGGCCGTCGGATATCGTGTCGGTGAAAAGCGTGATGGAGGTGGTCCAGACAATCATTTTGCAGGCAATATCTTGGCCAAGCATGAAGGAGCGCGGTATCACAAGGGCGGATTGGCAGAGATGCAAGGAATTTTTAGGACATCTGAAGTGGTTTTCTCTGACGGAGGAAATTGCCAAAGCATGTCATGTATCTCGTGACGAAGCAGAAAACCTTCAAAAGGCATTTATTGCACATGCTGAGGGCTATCTGGCCGGGCAGTCAATTGAGGATGAGATCTTGGCGTCGCTGCTCTGTGCCAATGAGATGCTCAGGACTCGCTGGATGGATATCGCCGGAGCTGCGTGGAAAGAGGAGAATGCGCAGACGGTTTGCATGATGGATGCAGAAATTCATGCACGACGGGCAGAGCAGGAAGAGCTCCGCTCAGCATACGCACAGCTGTGTGAGGAAAAAGATGCGCTGCAGACCGAGATCGTGCAGAAGAAACAGCTTGCAGAAAAGGTCGAAAACGATGTCGCCAAAAGAATTCAGCACGCACAGAACGATATGGCGGAATTTATTGCAGAGCTTTCCGTTGTATCCGGCGCAGTTCAGCATCAAATGCCTTCGACAGAATGCCGATCACCGATTTTCTCGCACGGTATCAGTCCAGCTGAAGTGCCACAGGAGAATCATACATGGAGAGAGGTCTATAATACGCTGGCACTAGAGTTGGAGGAGGTTGGTACCGCACCGAATCGGAGTGCTGTCCTTGCTGCCTATCTGTATGCTGCCTATCTGGCACATATTCCTATTCTCTTGGCAGGTCCCAATGCCAACGATATTGCAGATGTAGTTTCATTGTCTCTCTTTGGACGCACGTGCGGAAGATTGGTATGTGCAGGAGCTTTTGATATTGAGGCTGTTCATAGCTGTTGGCAGGGCGAAGACAGGATCGTAGAGATCGTCAATCCTTTTTCACATAAGTGGCTTGTGCGTCTGCCTGAGCTCCTTGCATCAAAGGAGACCTATTGCATCGCAGTGCATCCCTTTCCAGAGGAACTGCCATTTGAACCGCAGGGACTGTTCCGTTATATGATTCCTCTGTTTACGGAGTATTTCGTTGATGGGGAACCGAATGGACACGTTGTTGGGGGGACAATGGCAGATGATTTTGCTGCACTATGCGTACAGGGGCGAAAGAAGATACATACTGCGTCGTTTGCCCAATTGCGTACATCGAGATTCCTGACGAATAAATATCAGATCCTTTTTTCCTATATGGAAGAACTGCTTGAAAATATTCATGATGACGTTGTTGTCTTGACAGCGCTGCTCCCCTATGCTCTTTCGACGGGGCAGAATGATGTGCTCCGCGACATTCTCTCGGATGGGGAGAGACTTCAGCTCTCAAAAAGTTTGAAAGAAGAGCTGGACGATGTACTGGGAGGATCGATGTGAGACAATATCGGCGTTTACTGTCCCAGATTGCAGAGGAATGTTCTATTTCCCGTGGCACACTGGAGCCTGAGGCGTCATGGAAGGCACGGATCATTTATACCGCATGTGGACGCATGATGTATGCTGCACTGTGGGATGGGGATGCAGAGCAGGACTATTGTGTCAGTATTGAGCATGTTAGAGCGCGCACATGTGGAGCCTACTCCAGTTATATGGGGCTGTATCCGGAGATGGGATCTGTTTTCCTGGATGATTCCACTGTCTTTTTTGATGAGATTTATGAACTGTACTTGAGTGCAGGGCTGTTCTACCATCGCAGCAGGAAGGTTCGTCCGGCAGTGAGACGGGAAGCCTGCGCGGGAGATGTCCGCTTTCTGCGTGGCATACCGCTGGGGGAGTCTGTTTGTGTGAGTGGACTTGGTGCGTATCGCGTCGATACATCATCCAATGATAAGCCTAACGATGTGATTGGTATGTTCCAGCTGGATGAGGATACGCTCGCGGCGCGTTGGCTTAAATGGACAGAGTGGGCGGATTGGCACTTCCTGGAAGATGCAGTGAATCCTGAATATTTGCGAATGGAGGAGCCTTTTTCAGAAGGGTATTGGCAGAAACGCCCAATATCGGATGGGCGTATCTCTCTTCTTCGATGGGATGTGACAGAATATAAGCGGTATGCACTCTATCGAGTGGAGGGCAAGAAACTCCTTATCAGTAGGACGCTGCCGTCGTGGTGTGTGGAACGAGGTTCCTATCGGAGTGTTGCAGCTGCTTGTTTGTATCATTATGGCTGTCTACCTGCTATACGCTATCAATGCGATGATGATATCGTCTATGTGAAACAGGGATATTTGCTCCCACCGGCAGAGCTCAGTTTTTTGAAACTCTATAGCTGGCCGAAGGCATACCAACAGGGCCGGCAGGACTTTGAACGCATCTGTTCTTATGAGGTTTTTTGCGCGCTCCAATTTATCTTGGGCGCACAGGGGTATATTTTTGAGGAGGAATAGCGATGGATGCCAATGAGGTTCATGTAAGGCTGCGTGCTGCGTTGAAAGAGTATCTCCGCGCGCAGTTTTTAGGAAAATCACCGCTTCTCCTTGCTGCACTTGAGGAAAAGCTAGATGCGCCAAAGACGCTCTATCAACAACCCTATATAGAGTCGTCACCGGCATATGTCACGAAGGAAAGTGGTCTCTTGACAGCGCAGATTCCCGACTGGATGAAACAATATTTTTCTGTGCTTTCCAAGGCACGCCTAGGTGTCTATCCAAGTCCGTTTGTGCATCAGATACAGGCTCTAGAAGCTGCTGTAGGCGGGCAGGATCTCTTTGTCGCGACAGGAACAGGATCAGGAAAGACAGAATGTTTTATGTGGCCGCTTATGGCAAAGCTGGCTACCGAGGCACGAGAGTCGCCACTGACGTGGCGAATGCAGGCAGTTAGAACCATCATTATGTATCCCATGAACGCTCTTGTTTCGGATCAGATCAGCCGGCTCCGCAGACTAATGGGAGATCCGCAGGGGAAGTTCTTGTCTCTTTTTCGTGACACCTGTGGAGCAGATCGGCGGCGGCCTCGTTTTGGTATGTACACAGGACGTACGCCTTATGCGGGGAAAGAACCACAGGAAACGCAGGATCGCAAACTCGCCAATACCTTGTCTGAAATTTTCTTTCCCAAAACACAGGAGGAGAAGGACTTCCTTGAGCAGCTGTCTACTGAGGGGAAAATTCCTGCAAAGGTGGATATGGGCGGGTTCCTTGAGGGGATCCGTAGTGGACGTCACGTACCGAGCGACGATGATGCTGAGTTGATTACCAGATTTGAGATGCAGCAATTTTGTCCGGATATTCTCATTACGAACTATTCGATGTTGGAGTATATGCTGCTCCGTCCGCGCGAGGAAAAAATATGGCAGGACACCGGTGCGTGGCTGCGGGCTGATCCGACGAATAGACTGTTGTTTATTATTGATGAGGCGCACATGTATCGTGGAGCCTCGGGCGGAGAGGTATCGTTCCTGATACGGCGTCTCTTTCATAAATTAGGAATTGCACGTGATCGGGTCCAGTTTATCCTGACGACGGCGAGCATGCCGGATGGCGAGCCATCCGTAAGGGATCGCATTATGACCTTTGCCAACAATTTGACGGCGGCAGACGCCCCTGTGGAATTTTGTTATCTGCGTGGAGAGCGCGAGGCGCTCCAAACATCTGAGCTTCGTGATATACCTTTTTCCAAGTTCGAAGCATGTCGGATTGATTGTTTTGAGAAGGAAGACGATGCAAAAACCCACGAGCTTTATCGGTTTTGGGAGGGGATGACCGGTTTTTCCGCATCGTGCAGAGATCTGGCGTCGATGCGCATGTGGATGTATGAGCACTTATGCGATTATCGCCCTTTTAGCACACTGATGTCTGCCTGTCGTGGGGCGGCGAAGTCACTTTGTGATCTTGCCAAAGAAATTTTCCCACATGCGGACGAGGCTCGTGCTGCACATGCGATCAGCGTTCTCCTCTCTATTGCGCCGCTGGCAAGGAGTGCGGAAGGTGCAGTCCTGTTTCCAGCACGTATGCACATGCTCTTTCGCGGACTGAAGGGCATATATGCCTGTGCAAATCCAAACTGCAGTCATGCGCATTCAGAGGAAGGGCTGACCCTGGGGCAGGTGTTTTTATCCGATGATCGCCTCTATTGCCGGCACTGCTCCTCTGTCGTCTATGAGCTCTATAATGACCGGCGTTGTGGCGCACTGTTTTATAAGGGGTACGTTCTGGAAAAAGATGCCGCACGGCTGACACAGGCGGCGTCCGTCTACCTCTGGCATCATCCAGGGCAGGTGGTAGACCAGCGCATGAAGGAGATCCATCTCTTTATCCCGCCGGAAGGTTTTCGCCCGGTGCAGCGAGGAAAGAATCGTTTCCGACCTTGCTATTTGGATATCCAGAGTGGATTTTTGTACTTTGGCGATGATGCGATGGCAGAGAAAAGCTATGTCCGCAAATTGTATTATTGTGAGTATACTGCAAAAGGAAGGCCGCAGATACTTACGTTTCCTACATGTCCGCACTGTCAGCATCAGCTGTCTGAGATGCAGTTGACCTCCTTCAGTACACGAGGAAATCTCGCTTTTTTCAACCTGATTCAGGAACAATTTTCTGCGCAGCCGCCAGTTCCGGGGAAGGAAGAAAATGTCAAGCGGTTTCCCAATGAAGGTCGCAAGGTGCTCCTTTTCTCCGACAGCCGTCAGCGTGCGGCGAAGCTGGCACGCGATATGTCAGAGGCGTCGGATATGACGGCAGTGCGACAGCTATTCGTGATGGCGGTCAGTAAGATGGAAGAGGCCCCGGACGAAGCTAGACAGATGAGTTTCATCTATGACTATTTTTGCCTCTCTGCCGAAGAGCGGAATGTCCACCTCTTCCACGACGAGGATCGTGATAAGTTTGCATATGATTGTAAGAGAGCGATGGAGCAGCATGAGAGGCGTAGGAAGAGGCGGAGAGAGTATCGACCGAATTTTACGATAGAAAACCATGCGCCGAGTCAGATGCAGGAGTATCTGCTGCGCCTCTTTGCGGGGGGATATAACACTTTGTATGATGCAGCACTGTGCTGGATCGAGCCGACAGAGGAGTACCTCTATGATGCAGTCGAAGCACTAGAGGAGAAGAATATAAAGGTCGACGAGACGCTTTTTTTAGAGGTATTTAATGCGTGGACTATGTATATTTGTGATGCTGCAATGGCATTAGGAAATACGATTGAGGAGTCGCGCCGATCAAAGGTTCGCGCGCTCTATGATCGATATGGCTTGGATGAAAGAAAAAAATTTTTTTCAACGCCCATACTGGATATTATGGGGTGGACGCAACAAACGTCTGAAGCTGCCATCTGGCAAAGCGTGCTGAAAAAGAATTTCTTACAACAAGGACAGACGGATCCGAGCAGGCAATATATTGATCTGTCCCGTGTTCGCCCGCGCTATGATGCGCAGCATACATGGTATCATTGTGAGAGATGCTCTGAGTATACACCCTATTTGCTGCGCGGAAAATGTCCTTGCTGCGGGGCAGAGACAATTCACCCGATGAATGTGATCGAAAAACGTGCCTTGGACTTTTGGCGGCGGCCGGTTCAGGAAGCCTTGGATGGTGCTAAGATACGTGTTATTGATACGGAAGAACACACCGCGCAGCTTTCCCATAAGGATCAGCGGGATGAGTTTTGGAGCAAGACGGAAAACTATGAACTACGTTTTCAGGATCTTCTGAGAGAAAATGAGACTCCGGTCGATATACTGAGCAGTACGACGACGATGGAGGTAGGGATCGACATTGGCTCGCTTGTCGCAGTTGGATTGCGGAACATGCCGCCGATGCGGGAAAACTATCAGCAGCGTGCAGGGCGTGCGGGACGTAGAGGTGCGAGCCTTTCAACGATTGTTACCTTCTGTGAGGACGGCCCACACGATACCCTTTACTTCAGCGATCCGACACCGATGTTCAGCGGGGAGCCGCGTGAGCCATGGATTGACGTGTCGAGCGAGAAGCTGCTTCAACGGCACATGTGCATGCTTGTCGTGCAGGATTATCTGTCCCGCATCCATCAAAGTCTTGACCGAATGAGTGCAGCAGAATTCCTGGATGAACACTTGCTGTCCTTCTGTGGGGAGGTGAGTTCACATCCTCTGCTGCAGGATGTGGGGTTGCTATCACCGCAGGCAAAATTTAATCCGAAGAATTTTTCTGACATGGTACGGGATGGACTAAGTCTGCTCAAGGAAAAAAGAGATCGGCATCCTGAGCTTTTTGAGAGTCTCGTCGATGGCGATGAGGGGAATAAAAAGAGCTTGTTGGACGCTCTTTATGAAGAGGGGATGATCCCCACCTATTCGTTTCCCAAGAATGTGGTCAGTACCTATATCATGAAGGACGGTGGACGAATTTCCTATGAGGTTGATCGCGGACTGGATATTGCAATCGGCGAATATGCTCCTGGTCGTACCATCGTCGTAGACAAGCAGACCTATCAGATCGGAGGACTGTATTATCCGGGCAGTGAGAGACGAAAAGGGAGTTTTGCCTCACCGGCAAAATCCTATATGGAAGATCCCCTTTATGTCAAAAGAATCTCCATGTGTGATCAATGCGGCTGGTTTGGGCTGGCAGAGGATGATCGGAGAACGTGCCCGTTCTGCGGAAATGACAAATTGAAGGAGAGTGGCCGCTCCATGGTGCGTCCGTGGGGGTTTGCACCACGAAATGCAGGACCTGTATCGGATGCACGGATGACAGAGGAATATACATCGGTACAGCAGCCGCTCTATTCGACGTTGCCGGGAGCGGACGATATGAACAAGGTTCCCGGCTGTTGCAGGATACGCTCTGCTTCCCGCTCCAACCAGCGGATCATTATGCTTAACAGGGGCGTTGGGGGAAATGGCTTTATGGTCTGCAAGGATTGCGGCGCTGCTATGCCGGGAAATCATGGGGACGCACTGAAAGGCCTGTCGAGACCCTATAAAAGCTATGCAAAGACAGCTGCCTGTAAGCACGAGCACGCAGAGAACATTGACCTCGGATATGATTTTATTACGGATATGCTCGTTTTGGAGATCGCCCTTGACGAACAGCGCCTTGATGCTCGCCCCAAGGAAAGTCAATGGCTCGCAAGAGCTGCGCAGTCTCTTGCCGAGGCGTTGCGCCTGGCAGTAAGTAAGGAAATGGACATTGAGTTTACAGAGCTGGTAGCGGGCTACCGGCAACGCAGCAACTCGAATGGGACATTTGTCGATATATACCTCTATGACAGCTTGTCTAGTGGAGCAGGATATGCCGTTGGTGTGGAAGGGAAAATTACAGAGATTCTGCACCGAACAAAAGAATTGCTTAAAGGCTGTGACTGCGATAGTTCCTGCTATCACTGTCTCAAGCATTATCGCAATCAATTTGTGCACGGATTCTTGGATCGGTTTGCTGCATTGGATTTGTTGCGTTGGGGACAGGAGGGGAAAATACCTCCTGCACTGTCGCTGGACAAGCAGAAAGATTTAATTGGTGGGATCCAACATATTCTGGAGCACGAGGGCGTTTATCTGTCAGATGCCTCAGATGGTATCACTTTGAGCGGAAGAAATGGGAAAGCGTTGAGGCTCGTTATATATCCCGTAATGTGGAAGGAACCCAAAGAAGAAGGGACCGTTTTTGTCAGCGATGCATATATCAAATATGCTAAACCCTATGCCGTTGAGAGGATTATCAAGGCATTTTGATAAGCTGAGGATCGCGGATAAATTTAGCTATATCTTGATACATTTTGCCCGACCTCGGCGGAAAATCCCCACAGAGCGCTGCTCTGCATCCGATTTTCCGTCTTGTTCGGGCGAAAAAGATGCGTCAAGATGATTACACCAAATTTATCAGGGCTCCCATGGGGTAAGAATGAATGCAAAGAAGGCGGGGCTCACGGGAGATAAGAATATGAAAAAGAAGCTTTTTCTGATTGCCTGCATCGGCGCATTAGCGGCTATTTTTCTCTTGCCGTTCGTCCAGAGCTCGATGGGGAAGACGGATTTTATCCGGGAGGTGCTCGCTAAAAATGATGGATTTGCCGCAGAGGGCAGCGGGACAACCGGCGGGGCTGCTGCCGTAGAGGACAATATTTTTCGCGTGACCAATCGGCAGGAGTTTATTGCCGCATTGGGGAATCGCAAAAATACGGAACCTAGGATTTTGATGATTTACGGAACGATCGACTTCGATACGGACGCGGATGGAAAGCACCTGACGAAGGAAGATTATATGGCGGAGGGCTATGATTTTCAGCAGTATTTGGACTCGCATGCGCCGCATAGTACCGCGCCGAAAAGCCTAAAAGAAGAGCAGGAGGAAAAAAGAAAACAATCTCAAAAGAATCAGGCGAAAAACATCATGGTTCACGTCCCTGCCAATACGAGCATCATTGGGATTGAAGATGCGAAATTAAAGGGCGTGGATTTAGTCCTTGATGCGGATAATATTATCATCCGAAATATCATGTTTGAGTCCCCTTATGACTATTTCCCGTCGTGGGATCCAAACGATGGGCCGGAAGGCAACTGGAACTCCCAGTATGACAGTATTACGATCCGTGGCGGCACGCATATTTGGATCGATCATTGTCATTTCGAGGACGGCACGCAGCCGACGGAAACGTATTTTCATCGTGAATACGAGCATCGGGACGGCTTGGTCGATATTACGAATCAGGCGGACGACATAACGATGTCATATAATGTTTTTGAACGTCACAATAAAACGATTTTGATCGGGAGCAGTGATGCAAAAACGGCGGATGATGGCAAACTAAATGTGACGCTGCATCATAATTATTTCCATAATCTGGTTCAGCGCGCACCGCGAGTGAGATTTGGAAAAGTTCACGTGTATAATAATTACTACCAAACGGACGATGAAAACGGCGAATACCGTTATGCGTATTCGTTGGGCGTTGGGAAAAACTCAAAGATATATGCCGAAAATAATGTCGCGGATATCGACGGCAGGACGTATCAAGATTTTGTCAAAGTGTTTGGCGGAACCGAATTGACAACGCTCAATAATATCTTTAACGGCGAGAAAATCGATACATTTAGCGAGGATTTATCACCGGTCACGTGGACGCCCGAGCGATCGATGAAAATCGACGATGTGAATGCGGTGAAGGCAAAAGTTTTACAGCAGGCAGGCGTCTTTAAGGAAGCGATAATTCCATAAAAATCATCAAAAAAGGATAGCCATATGACCTGACCCCCAAAAGTTAGACTTAGAGAAACTAACTTTTGGGGGTATTGTAATGGCAAAATACAGTACAGAATACAAACTGAAGATAGTAAGGGAATACCTTGCAGGACAAGGAGGATACAGAGCCTTATCCAAACGGCACGGGATTACGAAATCTCAAATCGAACATTGGGTAAAAGCATATCAAGCATTTGGAGAAGATGGTCTGAGACGCTCCCGCGCACAGCAAACCTACACTTTTGAATTTAAGTGTTCTGCGGTAGAATGTTATCTGTCAACAGAGGCATCCTATCAGGAGATAGCCATCGCGCTTGGTCTGAACAATCCGACTCTGCTCGTCCGCTGGACCAAGGAATATCGCAGCGGCGGCGTGGATGCCCTCCGCCCCAAGCCGAAAGGAAGAGCACCCACCATGCCGAAACAACGAAAAGAGCGGCTGCAAGATTCCCCACAAGACGAGACTGCACGGCAGCTGAAGGCTCTGCAAGACGAAAATCTGAGACTGCGCATCGAGGTCGCTTATTTAAAAGAGCTCAGGAGGCTGCGTCTGCAGGAAAAGATGCAGAGCAAAAGGCAAGGATCGTCCACAGCCTCCGAGGAGAATTTCAGCTGAAAGACATCCTTGCCGTCACAGGGGTTCCCAAAGCGACCTATATGTACTGGCAAAAGAAATTTGCTCAATCGGAAGTGCCGGATGAGCGGGAACAACTTATCCTTGCCATTCGTAAAGAACACAAAGATTATGGCTATCGCCGATTATGGGCACAGCTGCGAAATCTTGGGCACAAGATCAATCGCAAGACGGTGCAGCGGATTGTGCAGAAGCTTGGACTTCAAGTGGATTCCTTTACGTACAGAACGCGCAAGTACCGCTCTTACAAGGGGGCAGTCGGCAAGGTTGCAGACAATCTCCTGAACCGCAGATTCAAAACCTCTATCCCGCACCAGAAGATCACAACAGATACAAGTGAGTTCAAATACTGGCCGCAGGGCGACAATGGGAAGTCCGTCGCCCATAAGCTGTATCTCGATCCATATATGGATCTCTTTAATTCGGAGATTGTCAGTTTTCACATCGGACAGACACCGTCTGCCGCAGGGATTCAGAGCGCATTGAACGAAGCAATTCGTGTGACATCGGATTGTCCTTATCGGCGCACCTTCCACTCCGATCAGGGGTGGGCATACCAGATGAAGTCATACACGAAACGTCTGAAGGAGGAGAGAATCTTTCAGAGCATGTCACGCAAGGGGAACTGTCTGGACAACAGCGTGATGGAGAACTTCTTTGGACTCTTAAAGCAAGAGATTTACTATGGGCGCGTCTACCATAGCTACGAGGAACTTAAGACGGCGATCGAAGAGTACATTGTCTACTACAACGAGTGTCGCATCAAGGAATCTCTCGGTTGGCTCAGTCCTGCTCAGTATCGTCGCAAACATCTCGCCGCATAGAAAAAGCGCAGGATTTCATTTCCTACGCTTTCAGGTCTAACTTTTGGGGGTCACTACAATAAGGCTATCCTTTTTGATAGGGCATTTATAGGAGACTCTCATACAGATGGCGGTCTGCCTGCGGAATATCAAGTAGATCCATCGCTTGTTCTGCTGATATTCTGAGTTTTGCGATCAATTTTTTTAGATCTTCCAGACGAATTTCCTTTCGCCCTTCTTTTCTCTCCTCTGCAAGACTGATCGCGTAGCTCATATAACTCGC
>ERZ773212.719-NODE-719-length-16155-cov-5.718012_pt1 | contig 16155 bp, 26 predicted proteins | sample MGYA00581005_ERZ773212 | MGnify/ENA primary metagenome ERZ773212 (study PRJEB29015, sample SAMEA2738154) | human oral metagenome | biome: human oral; feature: human-associated habitat; material: saliva | place: China | collected 2196 ... | reverse complement strand
GTGCAAATGTAAGTGGTAAGAGAAAAAGTATCACACCGGTAATCTTATTCATCACACTGTACACTGCGGGATATTTTTTGTTCACCATGAAACCGTTTGATTACCAGTCAGAATGACACTGCTCCAAAACTCGAGCAAGCCACGCGGCCAACGCCGAAAGGTTTGATTACCAGTCATAATCAGATACTTTGCATAATGGCAGGTAGATTGATTGTTATTTCGTTTTGTGTCCTAAAATGTCCTAATTGCTTATGATCTTTTTGCGCGATATTTCGTCCAAGCAGTAGCTACGATATCAGCGAATTGCTGCCATTGAGGTCGGTCGTAGTGGATTTCACCTACGTTCTTTCCGGCATGCCCCATCATCTTTTCAACCATATCTTCGTCGATTCCAAGTTCCCATCTATATATGGTCCGCCAAGAATTGCGGAGATTGCCGGTCGGAATGTATTTTAGACCGCATTTTTGCAGGTCTTTTTTCCAAGACGTACGAAAGACAGGTTGTCCTATTGGTTGACCGTACCCCTTATCAGAAAGCCACTGATTCTCTATGTCTAAAATATCTAATGACCAAGGTTCGGGGATTATCACAGGACGCCTACTCTGTGGATTTTTAAGAGTAGATAAAACGTTGCCAGAGTTGTCTACCTGACGTTCAATGTTGACGATGGCAAGTGTCATATCTTCGTGCCTGTAAGCGCTCACATCGTCAGAGCGTACTCCCAACGCTTCACCAACCCTGCATGATCCGATTCCACATAAGACAGCGGCAGGATAGGCAACAGAGCCTTTTAGGGCTGTTAGGACACTCTCAAGCTCAGAGAGCGAGTAAACAGTTTTATCTCGTGCTGTTTTCTGCCGAGGAAGCCTATAGGAAGCGCTAGCTGGATTAGCAGATATAATCTCAAATAATACGCACTTGTCTAAAATTTGTTTCAGCACTCTCAAAGACGAAGAAGCAATATCGTAAGTCATGGTAGGCAACCATTCCTGAATACCTAGAGGCCTGATTGTTGTGATCGGCATATTTCCAAAAACTGGTTCTATATGAACTTTCCACCGGCTCACATAACCTTGATAGGTGTTTTGAGATAAGTCTTTTGAGTCCAGACGCTCTGTGATTTCCGGAAGATACCACGCTTCATAAGCCTGTTTGAGCGTTGGTACAGGCTTGTCTTGGCTGTGTTCTATGCGTCTTTGCGCTAATACTTCATCAGCTTTTTTGCGTGTGCCGTAGACGGTCTCAGAGTGTCTTGTATAACCTCTGCCGTCTCCCGTGTCAGCCATATAGCGAATCCGGCGCTTACCTTGCCCCATTGATTGATTAGAACCCCATGAAGAGCGTTTCCGTGTCATAATATATTCACCTTCTATGTCTGAGTTGTGAAGGTTGCCCCCTGTTGTGTCTTGGCGGACGCAGGGGGCATAATTTTTACTTACGCTCCATCTTTATGGTCTTGGTCGTCCCCATGGCCGTGAAATCAAAGGAAAGAACGCCGTTTTCATACTTAAAGTCCTTGGTCTTATCCTGAGATCCCATGATCGACTTAGAGAGAGCTTCTGTATCAGCTTCGCTTGTGAAGTTGTACTTATCGTCTGTAGTGTCTGGAGCAGGTATAGTTCCCTGCCAGTAGAGCATCTTGGTATCTTCTTTGACGCTAACAAGATAGATAGTGATAGTTCCGTCCTTAATCTCTGCTTCCATAGTAGAGGTCGCTGGATCGGCGGAATTGGTGGCCTGCCAGGTGCCGTCAAGACTCAAAGGCTGCTTTTGTTCTTGCTTCTGCTCTGGTGCTGTAGACCCCTGATTAGAACTTGTTGGTGCGCCGCCACAAGCTCCTAATGTAAGGGCTAAAGCTGCTCCTGCGACTGCTACAGCAATCTTTTTTGCGTTCATACTTTCTCCTTACTTACGTTACCTAACACCTACTCTTGTCTTACAACACAGAGAGGACAATTACCATGGATAAATACGAGATACATCTTTCTGTCATCATCGTTGAGCTTTCTGCAATCTTTTTCTTGCTGCTTACTAAGCTTTAAGGAATATGGCAGAAGCCAGAAGCTGGAACAGAAAAGCTAATACTGCACCTAAAACAACCAGCAAAACATAATGTAGAAGCTTGCTTTGCTCTGCTTTCTTCTCGCTTAGTCGTTGCTCTTCTAGGCGTTTCTGCTCAGCTTCTTTCTCTTCAAAATAGTGGATAGCTTTAGTAGATAGCTCTACATATCCACCGCCACTTTTATAAAGAGTTACTTTAGACAGCATACCGCTCTCATTAAGCTCATGGAATGCGATAGATTGCGTATTTGTGCAAGATACGTGTCCCGCACTATCCATTTTGCTAATAAGCTCTCTCAGTAACTCTTCTGCTTCCGGAGACATCTCTTCCCCTCCTTAAATCTCAAAGCCAAACGGGACCATGTACCATACGACTTGCCCTATTACAGTTACAGGGTCTGTGTCGGGTTCGTTGTAGTCGTATATCTGAGGTCTAAAGGTTGGATCATTGCTATCAGGTATTAGCTCATAGCCGTTTTCAAGCACTTTCACGCGCTTAATAGTGGCGTCAAAGCCGTTAACACATACTGCATACGCTTTCATGGGATGTTCTACGGTATCGCAAGGATTTATAAGAGCATAACAGCCGTTCGGAAGCACTCGATTCATTGACTCCCCCGCCACTTTCAAAAGGAAGGCTTTAGGGTAGCTATTGTGAACTTCAGCGGGGATATCGTAGGTATCTTCTACCGCAATCATTTCTATAGGAGTGCCGGCTGCAATGCTTCCAAGAAGTGGAACAGGCACTGTTTCACAGATTTCTTCTGGATCAGGATTAGAGGTCATTCCGAGAAGATATGAAAGAGTAACATTTAATACCTGGCTAATCGCTATGAGCTTGTCTGTACGTATATTTACCTGTCCGACTTCATATCTTTGAACAGTTTGTTGAGTAGTACCCAATGCATCAGCAAGTTCTTGCTGTGTCATACCTCTAAGCTTCCGAGCTTCTGCAACTTGGTATTTCATATACCGCTCACCTCCAAAAACATACCGTTTGTGTGATGTTTATTTTTACACAAAAAATGTGTTGCATCAAACACATATTGTGTGTATATTACTCATTGTGGAAACACAAAATACGTGTATTTGAAAGGAGGTACTCAAAATGAGGATGAACATGAAAGCAGAGCGTGCTAGAACCGGACTTACCGCCGAAGAGGTCGCGAAGCGCATCGGAGTCTCAGTAAATACATTGCTGAGGTGGGAGTCTGGCCAAAATGTTCCGCTTGCAGAGAACTTGATGCATTTGGCACAGCTCTATAAATGCTCACCTGACTATCTGCTAGACACAAAAAATGGAGAAACACATTCTATGTGTTATAGCCACTAACCACTACCGCACCTTGAAAACCGAATAGTTCAGATGAGGGGGCAGAATTGAGGTCTTATGTTCCAAAAACTACTTAAACGATTCTGCAAATGGCTTTACCAATACTTCCCTGAAGAAACTTACAGCGTCTCATTCTCTGATCGTGAGATTGGTAAATATGTTCGCGAAGTTACTGAGCAGAACTCCACTCATAGTAAAGCTCCAGCATAAAAATTGTTGATTCCTGGCTTGCCGCTAGAAAAGCACTAAACATTTCGTCTCGTTTAATTCTTCCGTTTTCGTCCGTAAACTCCCCTAATGTTCCGAGCTCAATTTTCTTGAATTTTGTTTTTGTCTCTTCCTCATTCAAGAGATCTAAGAACTGGTTGAAATCCTTCACAACAACTCCTTCCTAGCCCTCTCACCTGAACTATTCGGAAATTGTACCTTCTCAATCGAATAGGCAGTACGGCGTCCGGCAGGGGACTGAAAAGTGTAAGGCGTTCCGGCGTGATGGCTGCGATTTGGCGGGTTTCTCGGCATCTTGCGAGATGTAGCCGTAAGAACAACCGCAACAGTATCTATTCCCTATCAGTAAAGGAGGTCTATTGAGATATATCAGTTTATTTAGTGGTATAGAGTCCGTATCATGTGCCTGGGAACCTTTAGGATTCCAGCCACTTGCATTTAGTGAAATCGATAAGTACGCATCTGCGGTACTCGCCACCCATTACCCACATATTCTAAACCTCGGAGACATTACTAAAGTTGATTGGAGTAGTTATCATGGCAAAGCCGATATCGTCGTTGGCGGAAGTCCTTGCCAGTCCTTTAGCGTCGCTGGAAAGCGAGAAGGACTTCGTGGAGCGTCAGGACTCATGTATGAGTACATTAGAGCTGTACGAGAAGTCCGTCCTCGATGGTTGTTGTGGGAGAACGTCCCGGGCGTCCTCTCGTCCGGCGACAGGGAAGATTACAGATGCTTGCTCAAGGAGTTGGGCAACCTCGGGTATTGCCTCGCATGGCGTGTATTGGATGCGCAATTTTTCGGAATACCCCAAAGACGCCGTAGAGTCTTCCTTGTCGGATATCTTGGAGCCGACGCAAGCCGTGCCGCAGAAGTACTTTTTGAGCGCGAAAGCCTGCGCGGGGATACTGCGCCGGTGCGCCAAAGCAGGCAAGATGCCACCGGAACCAATGATACAAGCGCTCAAATCGCAGATACATACACGCTAAAAGTAAGACAAGGTACCGGCAATGGCGGCAAAGGAGCTCTTGTGCATAAAGATATGCTCTCGACGCTCAATGCGTCGTATAAGCCTGTACTCTTTTGTCGCGCTGGAAACCATGCTAAAGCTGGATGTCATAAGGACATAGCGCCGACACTAAGCGCTCATGCTGCTAAAGAGCCGTTACTTATATCACTCATGCCACCGCGTCATCTGACGCCGCTTGAGTGCGAGCGTCTGCAAGGCTTTCCCGATGGCTGGACGGCCGTCACGGGACCTGATGGCAAGCCGCTAAGCGACACACGCCGCTACAAGATGCTCGGCAATTCTATGGCCGTGCCAGTCATGAGATGGATTGGATCAAGGATTTTGCGAAGTGACATATAAAAGTTTGCCCTCACACTGCACCACCAGCGCGAGGGCTTGCCCAGAAAGGTGTCCCCCCTATGGACAGATCCATTATACCAACCAAGATTAAGGCCCACATAGTCAATGCCTATGCAATTCTCGCGTTGACCGGAGCTTTATTTATTGGTGTTTTCTTTGTTTTTGATAGATTCGGCGTATTTGGCTTTATCGGTTTTGTAATGGTTTCCGTAATTATGTGGAGGTGGTCAAAAGATGTCGAGCGAGCAGAAAGAAATTACTGCAGACGTAAGCGTACTCGCTAAGCTCTTTGAGAAGTTCATGCTTGCGTCCGCTGAAGCGCAGCGCGAGCTTGCGGAGAAGACGGGCACGGTCAACGGCTCACGCTCACTCAATGCCGCAGTGCTTGCGGGGTTTCGTCCGCAGCTTGCCTACACGATTGCGCAAACCGCTAAGTATTCCGGTATCCCCGGCTCAATGCTCAGGGCTGAGCACAAGGCAGGAGCCCTGAAATTCATCAAGCCAGCAGGACAAGAGCGTGGCTACATGATCACGTGTGAAGAAATGGACCGCTGGCTTACAGAGTGCACGAGCTAGCCATGAAGGAGATGCTTTTGGTGCTAACGGCAATCACATGTGTGGTTGCTTTTTCTTTAGCGATTTACTCAGGAAGGAAGTACAAATGAAAAAGAAAGACAGAGAAGCCTTGATAGAGCAGGTGTCATTTTTGACTGCTCTACAGAAGAAGGTCAAAGAATACCTCGACGCGCACAGTGAGGACTCCCCGCGCTCAGAACTCGATTCCATGGTGCGTGATATGTACCAAGGTATGGGAGTCTCAAAGCTCGACCTTAAGGTTCGAGGGCAAAAGGTCGGCACCGTATCCGCTCGGCTCTCCAAGCCGGTACATGAGATAAAGCCGATGATAGAAAACGGTACAGAGTTCTTGGACTGGCTTTTGACCTCTGACGGCGGCAAAGACACTCTCTCACGCCTTATCGCGCAAAAGCCCGATCTTCTCCTTGAGCTTGCAACAGCCGATGGAGAGTTGCCGGACGGATGTCGAATGGTCGAGCGTGATGTTCCTGAGTCGTGGCTCGGCACCACACTTCGTGTTGACGCTGACAAGGTGGCCAAGGCGTACGGTGGCGAGCTCTCAGGGGCCGTTGTTGGTCTTCTTGGAGGCGAATAACCATGACAATTTATCACGCAAGCTGCCGAGATGCTAAGACGGCAGAAGAGTATTTGTTGAGGTGCCTATTCAAAGCAGAAGACGAGCGAGACGAAGCCATGGCATACTGCGATGGTGTGCGCCGGGCTGAAGAAGATCGCATTGAAGCCGAGAAAGAAGCTCAGAAAGAGCTTGAGGAGAAAGTCAAAAACGCCCCAGTGTTTTCCGTGAAGGAGACAAAGACTGTCAAATACAAGGTGGCTCAAGATTACAAGTTTTATGACAAGGATTATGGTCTAGCGGACACTGAGGTGCTTACTAATGCCCTCAGCCTCAATGATGAAGACCTGTACGAATGGGCTTGTAAATCTTATCACGGAGAAAAGTCTTGGCATTCAGTTATACCAATCGAGCGTTCTGAAAAGACATTTGATTATGTGCTTGCATTCTCCAGTGATGATGGTGAGTCTCTATACACATTTATCTCTGATGAATGTTCTCCTGAGAGCTTTGATGAGCTCGTAACGGGCGAAGCGAATACAGGTGTAATTTGTCCAATCTCTAAAGATGCTGAGATTAAAGCCCTCGCAATCGCTGAACTGCGTGAAGCGTTACAGAGAGCCATTTCTCGGCTTTTGAAGAGAGATGATAAGAATGAGAGCTGAGTATCAAAAGCCCTATGGTTATGGTAAGTATCTTATCGCAGTAGCCGTCAATGACCTCGGCTATCGCTGCGGATATGTCGGTGTGCCTAAGGAAGACCCTCTCTATGGCATGTCATATACCAAAGAGGAAATCTTTGGTGCTGCTTGCGTCCACTGTGGGCTTACTTTTTCGGGGACTCGCGATTTTATCACGCCAGATGATCTCTGGTTTTTCGGCTTTGACTGCGGATATTACAGAGACGCCATAGACGTATCGACACCAGAGGGGAAAGCACGCTTCGATCGCGAGATTGCAGGCCCTCGCAATTGGCTTTTAGAAGGCCATGTATGGACGCTTGAAGAGACAATCGCGGAGAGTGAGTGTCTAGCCGATCAGCTTATCAGGCTATCGCAGGCTATGAGGGGAGATACTAAAGATGACCGACGAAATTACATCTAAGATCATTGAGGAAATCGCTAAGCGCTTTGACGGAGCCTATAACATCGCGGCAGAGTCTATGTCTCAGTATGTACAGACAAAGATAGTAGACTCATGGTGCTGCTTGGTTATGATCGGTATAGCGATCATTTTATGTACTGTCCCGTCAGTCTTCTTATTTCGCAAGACGAGGACTCTTCACAAAACAAATGATGAAGATTGGGGCTTTTTTCTTTTCTGCACTATTGTTCTTACTGGCATTACTTCAATTTTCATTGCGATTTTTATCTTTTCCGCTTTCAGCACATACAACTGGATAACCTTCCCGCAGGGGATGCTCGTCCATGAAATTTTAGGGAGGTAGCCATGAAAGGCTACAAAGCATTTGATTCCGACCTCACATGTCGCGGCATGCAGTACGAGGTCGGTAAAGAGTATACACACGATGGCGATATATCGCTGTGTGAGCAGGGCTTTCATTTTTGCGAGCAGCTTACCGACTGTTATCAATACTACAATTCTAAAAGCCGCATCTGCGAGGTTGAAGCCTTAGGCGAGGTCAAGACCGACGATACAAAGAGTGTGACCGACCACATACGTATCATGCGTGAGCTGACACGAGAGGAGATAGTAGCGCTGGCGAATGTTGGCGTCGATAATACGGGTGTCTGCAACTCCGGGGACTGGAACTCCGGGAACCGCAACTCCGGGGACTGGAACTCCGGGAACCGCAACTCCGGGGACTGCAACTCCGGGGACTGGAACTCCGGGGACTGGAACTCCGGGAACCGCAACTCCGGGGACTGGAACTCCGGGGACTGGAACTCCGGGGACTGGAACTCCGGGGACTGGAACTCCGGGAACTGGAACGTTACTAATTTTTCTTCCGGCGTACTCTGCACCGAGGAGCCTGAATGCCTGATTTTTGACAAGCCATCCGGTATGACCTTGCGAGAATGGCGAGAGACCAAGGCGGCATACCTCATGTGCCGCATCCGCTTTGATACGACCGAGTGGGTACGCGAGGAGCGGATGACAGACGACGAAAAGGTAAAAAATCCACAGCATGAGATACTCGGCGGTTACCTCAAGGAGTATTCAGAGCCACACTACGCCTTCGCCGAATGGTGGGACGCGCTTGCCGAAGACGAGCGCGACATCATCAAAGCGATTCCCAATTTCGACGCCGACAAGTGGTACCGCATCACTGGGATTGACCTGAGAGGTGAGAGCAATGAGTGATTATTTCGCTACACCTGAGGAGCGCCATGAGGTAGCAGAGCGACTGCGCGAAAACAGCACTTTTCACAACGCTGAAGAAGCATTACGGATTATCTGCAAGTGCACCATTAGAACAATGAAGGGTTCCAAAGGAGTTATGGAAGTTCTTGCCGATCTCATAGACCCCACATGCCACATGATAGATAGCGAATGGGACAACGGGGAATGTACATGGGGCTGCATTTGCAAAGAATGTGGTTCGAGGTTTGAGCATGAACGAGTTGCTTACATTAACTACTGCCCTTCTTGCGGGTCTAGGGTGGTGAAGCCATGAGAGGCATGAAAAACATTCAAAGATGGAACTGTGAAAAGCAAGCGTATGAGCTGTACAGAATTCCGAGCACGTGGAGCGTGAAAAAAGCCGTGCCGTCTATGTATCTCAACGCCAATTGTGCGCAGTGTGGCAGGCTCATTAAATACGGCGGGATGTATGAAAGTCGCGAGTTATATACAGATAGTGGCGAAGGATATGCGGTGTGCAAGGAGTGCCACGCAAAAGAGGTCGCGCGGGGAAACAAGATACGGGGGTTTGATAAAGCATGAGTGAGAGTTTGCCACAAGCCCTAGACGTGGCCTGCGGACCACGGAGCTTTTACTTTGACAAAGAGGATGCGCGCGTACTTAAGTGCGACGCACATCCGAGACGTTGCACACTATGCGATGGCCGTACGCTTGAGGTTGCTCCCGATAAAGTAGCCGACTTTCGAAAGCTACCTTTTCCAGATGAAAGCTTTAACCTCGTTATCTTTGACCCACCGCATCTTGAGGTTGGTTCTGGGTGGCAAGTTGATAAGTACGGCAAGCTCGATAGATATGGCTGGCGCGATGACTTGGCCAAAGGCTTTAGCGAGTGTCTGCGCGTACTCAAGCCATACGGCGTATTAGTTTTCAAATGGTACGAGTATCACATCCCGCTCAAGGATGTACTGGCGCTTTGTCCGGCAAAACCAATCATCGGCAACCGCCGCCCTAAAGCGTCTAGAACGCATTGGGTGCTTTTTATGAGAGAACCAAAGACAGTAGAAGAACAAACTGCTCTCCCGTCAAGCGATTACGTTGACAATCAAACCCTTGCATTAGCAACGTAAGAATTAACGATGATAAAGGGAGGACAAATGACATTACTTAGACGCTGGAACTACAACAAACAGACCTACGAGTCATACAATGCCCCGAACGAACTGAAGGTCAAGAGCTACTCGGACGATATGGACGAGATCGTCAGTTGTGCTCTTTGCGGACGCCCGGTGCGATTTGGCGACTGCTATACAAGCAAGGAAATTCACACACCTCACGGCTTTGGCTATGCGGTATGTGGTGATTGCTACTTTGGCGAGAGAGTGAGAGAGGAGGAGTGGAGGAAGCGTGAGCAAGCAAAAAGCGAAAGGCACAGCTTTTGAGAGTATGGTCACAGAATACCTATCTCGGGTACTCGACGCGCCAGAAATAGAAAGGCGTATCGTAGGCGGGACTAAAGATCGCGGCGATATTGCCGGGGTCTTTTTTCGTGGCCAACGAGTCGTTTTAGAATGTAAAAACACTACACGTCCAGAGCTGCCTAAGTGGCTCAGAGAGACGGAAGTGGAACGCATTAACGACAATGCAGAGTATGGCTTTGTCGTACATAAACGGCGTGGTTGTGGTGTTGCACAAGCAGGAGAAACATACGTCACCTGCACACTTGAAACACTTGCGGCGATGATTGCCGGAGGACGCGAGTTTCTCCAGGACTAACCAAAAACAAAAACCGAATAGAGGTGATATGAAGCCACATCTCACGATTGATGGCAAGGCGCCTTTTGCTGATCCTCCGTGGTGGGTTATTGAATTTAACAATGTCTGCAAAGGGCTTTTCGTTCGTAATGGCAAAGGATTTTATGAGGAACTGACGATTGTTAAAGTCCTCTCAAGAAGTCATTTCCCCTTCTCCGTTCACCCCACCACCAAAGAAGGCGTGACATTTGTTGAGTTCAACCTGATTGTGCTTTTCGCTCCGGAGACGGAAATGAAAAACCTTATGGAAATTATCCGACTCAACAAAAAACATGGTGTCTATTTCCAGCAAGTTCCCCAAAAAGAAAAAGAATATCGATTTTAGAAAGGAGGAGAAATGGCTAGAGTTATCGCCATTATGGGCGAGTCCGGTTCAGGCAAAACCACAAGCCTAAGAAATTTAACGCCTGAAAGCACCTTCATTATCGACTCGGACAAGAAGGGACTTTCGTGGCGTGGATGGAAAAAGAATTACAACAAGGATGCTAAGAATTATTTAGTATCAGATGATCCGGAGATAATCCTAAAAACGCTCAAGGTCATAAACGCTAAATTCACCCATGTTCACACGATTGTTGTTGACACAATCAACGGGATTATGGTGGCCGATGAAGCCAGAAGGCGCACCGAGAAGAGCTATGACAAATGGGCTGATTTAGCTTGGTCAATCTATGGGCTTGTAGACTACGCCCTTGTCATGCGCCCTGATATAACGGTGATTTTCACCGCCCACACCCAAACCGATATGAACGATGCGGGTTATGAGTTTACCCATATCAAGACAAGCGGACGAAAGCTTGACAAGATTGTCCTTGAGTCCAAGTTCACCACAGTTTTGAACACGCGCTTTAAGGATGGCGAGTACATCTTTGAGACAAGAAGCGCGACCTCGACCGCAAAAGCACCCTTTGAAGCACTACCCGAGACAATGCCGAATGACATTGTAGATGTCATTAACTCCCTTAACGAATATGAGGGATAGAAGAAAGGAAAGTACTATGAAAGCAATTAAAGGATGGAACGACATCGTAGCGACAAACGGCGGAGGAACACTGCTTTCCCCTGGCGGATACCTGGCAAAGATTATCCGTGTCAAGGACAAGACGGCAGAAACAAAGCCCTACCTTGAGGTGGTTTACGACATCTTGGCTGAGGACAAAAAGACCTTGCTTTTCAAGGAAGAGTCCAAAGACGAGAAGAACGACTGGAAGCACTCCTTCCGCTTCTATCTCGCCGATGAGTCCGGCTTTGGCCTTGCACGTTACAAGAAGCTTGTTGAAGCCGTTGAAGGATCACCTCAGAACAAGGGTTTCACCTACGCCAACAAAGCAGGAGCAGAGCAAACACTTGTTGGCAAATGGGTTGGCTTTGTTATCCGCGATCGGCTCTACACTAAGCAAGACGGCACCGATGGAAGAGGTCCAGACCTTGCCGGATGCTTTACCACGCAAGAAATTCTAGACAAAAGTTTTCCTGAATCGATGCTTGAAGAGCGAGATACGCGCAAAAAGGCTGAAACAGTCGCAGTACCTGACGCTATCCCCTTCGGAGACGATGCAGCACAGCCTACGGCCGAGGAAACGCCCGCTGTTCCTGATCTCTACGATAGCGACATCCCGTTTTAATGATTGCAGCCTAAGAAAGGAGGTGGCGCGTGGCTGATTACACAGATGGTCAAGGTTGGTCAAAGCTGGATGCAACATCCGCGCGCCACCTGGCACAAGTGATTTCCATGTTTCACGGTAGAGCAGCATCGAAGCGGACAGAGATGTTGCTCTACTGTTTTTCTCAGCTACAGGGCAACTGTCCTTATTTTAGGACTGGTTTCAGAACGATAGCCAAAGCTTGTGATACTAAGCCGGATGTTGCTAGAAGGTTTCTAGTTTTTTGCGACACGGAGGAGATATTTAAAGCAGTAGGTAAGACACAAAAGGGGAAAACGCCCAAAAGAACTTTCTTTTGGCTTGATCCTAACGACGATAGCTACTGTGGCGGTCAAACGCCACACCCTGTGGCGAAACACAAGGAAAAAACGCCACACTACTGTGGCGAAACATCCTATTCAAACGCCACACATCAGATACAGAGTATCAGAGAGGGAGAGAGCTCAAAAAGCAATCTCTCTCCCCGCGCATCCTCCGTCTGCGCTGACGCTCCGACGGATGCGCGGCAGAAAGAACAACCCATGACTGGAGTTGAGTTTGCTATTGCTGAAGAAGAAATACTCCAACGGCTAGACAAAGCCCCTCACAATTCCCCTGAACAAAGAAAGTGCTCAGCTGAACTGACAGAGCTTCGCATGCGCCATGACAAACAAAAACGTGGTGATGCGTAATGGGATTCCAAGAATTGCTTAACTTCAGCCACCCTGAACACAGTTGGGCGGTTGATTGCTATCTTCAAGGTACAAAGCCCCTGCTTACGCATACACATCTCGATAAAGCACTTAGCGGCGGTCTTATGCCAGGACTCACGATTTTAGGTGGCGTGGCATCTGCCGGAAAGTCTTCGCTTGCCGTACATGTAGCCACAAATGTTGCTGCAACAAGGCGGCGTGTAGCGTATTTCACACTTGATGACACATGGGGAAATATTATTGCTCGGTCTATAAGTTGCTGGTCTTTCGCCACTCAGGGAGCAAAATATCAAGACATTGACATTGTTCCGTTTCGGTGGTCTGATGTCTTAAATCACACCGATGAGATACCAAAGCTAGACCTTGACCCACTAAAACTCTCGGCATACGCCTTCAACATGAGAAAGCAAAACAAGGTCTTGGGAGATGCGGCGGTTTATGAGGATGTTGTGGCCCCTTATTTAGCCATCATTGACTCTGTAGCCACCACAACAGAAATTGAGCAGCTCCTAAAGACTGCGGCAGCAGATGGTGAAGCACCGGAGCTTGTAGTGGTTGATTATGTGCAACAGTTTCAAACCGGCTCTTCTGATGTTGACAATAGCGACTATGCGAGAGTCTCTGAGGTTGCAACACGACTTCAGCAAATAGCACTTTCGATGAATGTTCCGATTCTTGTTCTTTCCTCGCTCAAAAAGATTGACGCCAAAGAAAAAGACGATCCATCACTTGATTGGTTTCGCGGCTCTGGCGTTGTTGGCTATGCGTCTTGGGCAGCCGTCATCATCACACGTGGCGAAAAACAGGGACCGGGATTTCAAGAAATCAAACTTCATACGGTCAAAAACAAAGCAGGACGCACAGGACAGGTTACAAAATGCCTGCTTAAAGGTCCTTATTCCTATGTCAGCGATTTTTATTAGTGAGGTGATATACATTGCCTGAACAGGTTGATTTTCTTCTATGCCCATTTACAGGCTCCAGGTGTGACGCTAGATGTGCTTTAGCATTATCACTCGATGGCAACCGCGTTTGTGGCTTAAATTCGATTCTGTCGCGCCACAGCGGCAATATTGAGCCTGTCTGTGTTGCTCCTGCGCATAGTTCCAAAGAAACAAAGAGAGAGAAGATTCGAGAGAGAATTTCGTATATCCAGGAACATCCGGATGAATTTCCGATAATCCCCGATTTTTCAATACCGAAAGAAGGTTAGATATGGCTTCTCACTATCCGTATGCTGATGTACCGGAAAAAGACCTCTACCCTACTCATTGGTGCCGTTTTATACCGGATACAGGAGACGCTGGCACATGGTGGGAGTGTTCTGCGTGTAAATGTGCAATAGACGATTCTCTGTATCAAGAACTTTTAGTTGACGAGCTCCTTGAGTTCTGTCCGGCTTGTGGGGCTAAGGTGATAGATGATGATCAATGAGTGTCTCCTCTTCGATAGCAGAGACAGCGTTACTTCTCTTTGAGAATTGAGTATGGCAAAAAGAGAGGAGTAAACGTGTGTTTTGAAGAAGGCTCAAATAGGACAAGTTGTGACAGTTCTTTTAACTTCATTAAATCTCCATATAAGCCGTGGACTCATAGCGAGCTTAAAGTGTTGTGGGAATATCCCGACCTCACCGCAGAAGACTTGGCGGATATCCTTGACGGCAGGACTCCTCAGGCAATACGTAAAGCACGCCAGAGATATGGACGCTACAACGCATATGAGATTCCTCTTTGCCAAAAGTGCCACGAACACCCTGTCGATGTTGCAACTCCCCGAGCGTCCAGACTCGGCCTTTGCAGCGAGTGCTTCATCAAGGAAGAGACCTGGAGAATCGAGCACGCCAAAGAGATCAAGCGGAAGAAGAATGCTCTTCGCCAGCGGCGATTCAAAGCACGTCATAAGCGTAAGTGAGTGCGCATACTCAAGACATGAAGACGCAACCACTGAAAAATCCGAAGTATGAAGCCTATGTGCAGGAACGCCTGAGCGGTAAAACGCAACGTCAGGCGATGCTCGCGGCATATCCAACGCGCAAGAAGTGGAAGCCGGAGACGGTGGATCGTGAAGCATCAAAGCTGGAAAAGCGTCCTGAGGTTAACATGAGGTTGGAAGACCTGAAAGAGCGAGCATCCAAGCGCGTCACGATAACACGCGCTCAGGTGCTTAATGGCATGAGTGATACCTTCATGTGTGCTCGCTCATCCATTGCCGCCGATGGTGTCTCACAGACTGCGGTCACGGCTATATCGAGCATCGGCCGCACGCTCTTAGATGCAATCCCGGAAAATACAACAGACGATAAGCTGCCGTTTGTAGCAGACTTCGCCCTTCTCCTAGCCCCTCCTTTCCTTGCTCTGCATCGAGCCATTGCGGCAGATGCAGGCGGTGAGTGGTGGCTGAGAGGAGGGCGTTTTTCGCTTAAGAGCTCTACTGTCTCTTTAGAGATTGCAGCTGGTCTTATGGAGCATGAAGACAGAAGCGCCTTTGTGATGCCAAAGATTGGGAAAGACATTGGCGAGGGCGTCTTTGAACAGATGCTCTGGGCGCTCGACAAACTCGGTGTGCGTGATGAGTGGACCGCTTCCAAGAGTCCTTATAAGCTCACAAGGCACGCTACAGGGCAAGTAATCACCTTCCGTGGTGGTGATAGAACGCAGAAGACCAAAGCTATCAAAGCGCCAAACGGCACGTATTACGCTTACCAATGGTTCTCTGAGGTAGATCAGTTCGATGGCTGGGGCGAGCTAAGAACTGTTATGCAGTCCGTTACAAGAGACGCTCCAGAAGGCTCGGCATACTTCCGTTTCTTCGACCACAACCCTCCACGCTCAAGAGATGCCTGGGTAAACCAGCATATCAAAGCTATCAAGGCTGAACACAAAGAGCGTGTCATTGAGTCGAGCTATCTCGATGTTCCACATGAGTGGATACCAGAGCAGGTACGGCGCGACGCTGAAGACTTGAGGGAGCTTGACGAGGAAGCTTACCGTCATGAATGGCTTGGTGAAGAGGTCGGCTATGGCTCTGAGGTCTTTACTCGTGTTGAGGTGCGGGAAATCACACACCAAGAGCGCAAAAAGCTTGAGTATCACTTCTATGGAGTTGACTGGGGCTTTAGCCAAGACCCATTCGCCTGGGTAAAAATTACCTACGACACAAAGACGCGCACACTCTATATCCTCGATGAGTTCGTGAAGTGTGGACTTTCAAATCAAGAGTCGGCTGAAGTGGTAAGCCAGAAGATGCACAAGACACTCGAAGACGATGACGGAGTCTATGAGGATGCAGAGCCATATGCGGTTGTGTGGTGCGACTCAGCAGAGCCAAAGAGTATTGCTGACTTTAAGGCCAATGGAATTGATGCGCGCCCAGCACTTAAGAGTGGCGCTCACAATGTCAGAAACTCTATCAAATGGCTACAGTTCCGGAAGAAAATTGTAATTGACGCTAAGTGCACCGTCGCGGCACGTGAGTTTGCCAACTACTCCTATGTGATGACCAAAGACGGACAGCTTACAGGGC
>ERZ773212.714-NODE-714-length-16195-cov-9.906134_pt1 | contig 16195 bp, 6 predicted proteins | sample MGYA00581005_ERZ773212 | MGnify/ENA primary metagenome ERZ773212 (study PRJEB29015, sample SAMEA2738154) | human oral metagenome | biome: human oral; feature: human-associated habitat; material: saliva | place: China | collected 2196 ... | reverse complement strand
AATGAAGATTTTGTTTCCAATTATTAGCTAGCATTTACAAGCTCCTTCTTAGTTTTGAAGAAATATGCTGTTACTGAGAATGAAACGATAAACGATAATGCTAAACCAATAGCGAATGTTGACCAGTGGTTAGCAGGAATTGATAAGAATCCTGGAAGACCAGCTGCCCCTAATGCTGAAGCAAATACTTTGTTAAGACCAATCCAAGCACTTCCTACCGCACTTCCTGCAATAGCCCCGTAGAATGGATATCTAAGTCTTAGGTTAACCCCGAACATAGCTGGTTCTGTAATACCTAGTAATGCAGAAATACCAGATGCTGATGAGATTGATTTCATTTTTGTGTTTTTAGAGAATACTAATACTGCTAATACTGCTGCACCTTGAGCTACGTTAGACATAGATGCGATTGGGAAGATAAAAGTTAATCCTGTCGCAGCTAGTAATTGTGTTTCAATTGCTGAGAAACTTTGGTGTAATCCTGTAATTACAATTGGTGCATACAATAGACCAAAGATTGCTGCTCCTACAAATCCACCTTGCATGTATAGCCATTGTAATCCTTGCCCTAGTAAAGTACCTGCTTCACGAAGAACTGGTCCCATCCAAGCGAATGTTACAAATCCTGTCACAAATAGTGATACTAATGGTGTTGTTAAGTTATCTAACCATGATGGAGTTACGCGACGTAAGAATTTTTCAATAGTTGCAAGTAACCATGCAGCTGCAAGAATTGGTAATACTGTACCTTGATATCCTACTTTAGCAATCTTAAATCCAAATACATCCCAATATTGTAAAGCAGTTACTCTTTGTAAACCATCAACCGCTTGTCCACTTTGATTAACGATATCTAATGCTGGTGCAAGAAGTTGGTTTGTAGCTGGATCTAATTTACCAAATACGTAAAAGTTCATCACATCTGGGTGAACCATTAACATCGCAAGAGCAGCTCCTAGATATGGATTCCCACCAAAACGTTTAGTTGCAGAAAAACCAATTAATACTGGTAAGAATACAAACGGCGCATTGGCAAATACGTTAACCATATCTGCAAGACCTGCAATACCAGGATTAGCTTCAATAACTGATTTTCCAGTGTAGAATAAATCTTTAGCTGTTAACACATTGTTAATACCCATTAAAAGACCACCAGCAACAATCGCTGGAATGATTGGAACGAAAATATCACTTAACATTTTTACAAAACGTTGTAGAGGATTTCCTTTAGGTTTCTTGCTTGTAGTTTTCTCTCCTTCTTCTTCACTAGAAGCTCCGCCTTTATAAACTTCGTTATACTTAGCGTACACTTGTTGAACAAGACCACTTCCGAAGATTAATTGAAGTTGACCGTTGTTAAAGAATACACCTTTAACTCCTTCAATATCCTCAAGTTTTTCTTTATTATATTTCTTCTCATCGTTTAACTCTAAACGAAGACGAGTTGCACAGTGAACAACAGAGCGCAAATTTTCTTGACCACCACTATGTTCAACAACTTCAGTTACAACTTTTTTTAAGTTCATAGTTCTTTCTCCTTTTTATTTTTTAATTTATATAATAACATTCAACAATTACCAAACAAAAATGGTAACGTTACTTTTTCATTGTACACTTATTAAAATGTAATGTCAAGAGAAAAAAGTAACGTTACCATATTTTTTTATAAATAGTAGCTTTCTTGCTTCAAAGTGTTATTTTTGTTATAATCTAATAACTATAAAATAGGAGGCTTATATGGATTTTTCAATTAAAAATCTGTTTACTAGTGTTTCTACAAACATTAATCGATATAAATTCACCTACATCTCAATAGCCGCCATAATTCAACTAATTCTTGTATGTGGCTTATGGCTAATCACTAGAATTTTTCAACTAGCACTTACACTTGCTGGTGAAGAACATCTTGATAAAAATAACATTCTTCACATATTAACTAATCCTTATAGTTTTATAATTCTTAATCTTTTAATCCTTATAGTAGCATTTTTTATGTTTATAGAGTTTTCTATACTAACATTTACGATATATGGACAACTAACAGATAAAAAATATTCGTATCGAAAGATCTTAAAAAACGCATGGAATAAAACAAAAAATTTAGCTGGTTTCCAAACTCTATTTTTTATAATTTATTTCATAATTACTATCCCTACTATTAACCTAGGTGTAAAATCTGTTTTAGCTAAAAACTTATTTATTCCTAAGTTTATAAGCGGTGAAATAATGAAAACTAATAGTGGTTTTATTATTTGGGGATCGATCATGATAGTTTTTGCTTATCTAAACCTTAGATTGATTTTCACACTTCCACTTACAGCTGTTGGAGATGAGAATATACTCGATAGTATTAAAAGGAGCTGGGAACTTACAAAAACCGGTAAAAGAAAACTTGTAATCACTATTATCTTATTTGAAATAATATACATCATTATTGCAGTAATTTTAATCGGTGTTATCACCTTCTTGTGTATTTGTGTTGATAAGGATGGTAATAATCCTATAGTTCAAACCTTATTTTTCTCAGCAATAAGTGCAATTATCTTCTTTATAGGTGTACTCTCAAAAGTAACGGTCATAACATCGTTAATAACTGTATTAATAGATCAAAACGAAATATCAGACGAACTTGTTAATAATCTTAATGAAAACAAGAAAAAATCGAGATTAGTAGTAACCTTTACTACTATAATAATTATTATTGCAGCTATTATTAATGGTTTTAATATTTATGGAAATGGAGTCAACAAAAATAGTGAAACAATCGCTCATAGAGGATATGTCTATAAAGGTGTAGAAAATTCTATCGAAGCGCTTGAAGGTGCCGCTGAAGTTGGAGCTAACTATGTAGAATTAGATATATTACTAACTAAAGATAATAAATTCGTTGTAATGCACGATTATAACCTTAAAAGACTTGCTGGCGTTAACAAACGAGTTCAAGATATGAACTACGATGAAGTTGTTGGTCTACCTATAAAACAAGGGAATCATACTAGTAAAATACCTTCTTTAGAAGAATTTGTGAATAAAGCTAAGGATTTAAATATGAAGCTAGTAATCGAACTTAAGCCTCATGGTTGTGAACCAAGTAACTACGTCGACATTCTTATTGAAGAAATAAAAAAATTAAAACTTGAAAATTATAAATTCATGTCACTTAATTCTAAAGTTATGGAAGAACTCGAAACAAAAGCACCAAATTTAGAAACTGGTTATGTAATCCCTCTTCAATTTGGAAACTTTCATCAAAGTAATGTCGATTTTTTCGTAATAGAAGACTTCTCGTATAGGGATCGTCTAGTGGAACAGGCTAAAAAACAAAACAAAAAAGTTTTTGTCTGGACAATAAATGATCCAGCATTAATTACTAAATATTTACAAAGCCCTGCTGATGGTATTATTACCGATGAACCTGAACTTGTAAAAGAAGAAAAAGATATTTTAGAAAATCATTATTCATATTTCGATAAAATATTAAGGCTTGTTAATTTCAGATAAAAATAACGACTAGAACACTTTTGTTCCAGTCGTTATTTTATATTATCCTAAAATTTTCTTAGCGACAGTTTCTAATACTGTAATTTGTTTTTTTAATTCTTCTTTTGATGCATCGTTATTCAATAACTTATTCGCTAAGGCTCTTGCTTTTTTATATTCAGTTTGCAATTCTAGTGTAGCTTGAGAAAATTTTTCATTTTTTCTTAAATCATTATCTACTAACTTTTGTAATTTAGATTTTAACTGTTCAGCAGATTCTACAATATTCTCTTCAGTTGCAGATTCTTTCCCTTCGTTATTATTTAAGTTATCTATTTCTGATATCAGTGCTCTTAAAGCTTCTACTGTCGTTGTTTCTTTAATTCTCTTAATATATTTATTCTTATCTTGAATAAATTCTGAATTCAATACTTTTCTCTTAGCTTCCTCTTTAGCTAATTTCAACTCTTCAGTTGCAGAAGCTGTGTTATTGTTTGGGGGAATTACTTCTGGAGAATTACTATTCTTCTGAGCATTTGCTTCCTCGAGAATTTTTATAGCTACAGATAATTTATTAATTCTTATCTCTAATTCATTTTTATCAGCATCAGCCTTAGATAGTACTTCATTCGCTTTCTTCCTTGAGTTCAACCAAGCAGTTTCTTCCCCTGTCCCTTGCATTTTATAATTAGATTCAGTTCTTAAGTCTTTTGCTACAAGATTCTGTAGTTGGTCTTTTAATTTTTTGACATCTTCATTGACCTCTGGTTGTGTTCCGTTATTTGAATCTTCAACTTTTGGTTTTTCTGTCGTCATTAAATCACCATTAGAATTTTTATACACATATGTTACTTCTGTTTTATCCCCAATACGGCTATTTAATGTACTACTATCTTTTACTTTAACTAATGTATATCCTGCTAAATCGGCTTTCCCAACTGAAACTGGGAAGTGATCATATACTTTTAAAATCTTGTCTTCTGCAATCTTTTTACCTGCTTCATCTTGATATTTAAATGTTATATTTTTCACCTCTGGTACTACCTGTCCACCAGTTTTTTCTACAATAGCTCGAACTTGATGATTGGTGTCAAAATTAACCCCATCCACCGCAAATGTATAAGTAAACGTCATGTTTTCTTTTAAATTACCTGGTAATATTATTTCAGCAATTTGGAATGTTCCATTTCCAAGAATACCATTATTCACACCGCTTTTGCCTGCTAAAACCATCTTAATTAAATCACTTTCAGCACCTTCGATAGGCCACTCTACTCCATTTTGATCGACTATTTTAACTTTTGTTTTAACCTCATTCAAGTTAGCTCCATATAAATGCACTTCAGTTTTCTTACTAACCTGATTCGATGCTACAGTGGTTTCCGTTTTCTCTACTCCATCATTTACAGCACCAGTTCCACTAGTTCTATATGATGTAATTGTCAAATTTGATAATACTGGTTTTGTACTATCTTGATTTCTACCCACTACCGTAAATGTAGGCTTATCTCTTCTGTCTCTTTTGTCTAATGTTGTAATATTAACCTCTTTGCCATTTTGATATAATTTCACTTTGTATGATTTCGATGTATTTGTGTTATTCTCTGGAAAATTTATTTTTGCTATAAGATCATTACCACGTTTTTCATAAACAACACTACTTGTTAATGAACTATTCTCTTCCACTGAATCAGAATTAAATACTCTTATTTTCACATTACTTGTGGTCAAATTATCCCCTTTTAAAACTAGAGTACCTAATCCTCCTCCTTGGAGAACTTCATTTTCTAGCGAATAATTTATTATTCTAGCATCTTCTACGAATGCTTCTTGTATTTTTTCTATTGATTTATCTGTTTCTATTCCATCTATAGCAGCTACAAATTTGTAATTAACTACTTTATTACTTTCATTTTTTGGAACAGTAATTGTATAACTTACTTTATTAGTTGACTCAGTTAAAAATTTATCTATCGTCACATTATCTACTTTTTTTCCATCTCGATATGCAACAAGTCCTACTTTGTTTACATCTGTATTTTTAACTTCCACATCAAGTAATAACAATCCACCTTTACCTGGCAATTTATTTTGAACAATTGCTTCTTTAATAGACACTATATTACCATCTTCTCTTTTTGGGTTTTCCGGCGCTGTTTCTGTATTATTTTCTCCTGGTTTTTCTGGAGTTGGTTCTATATTACTTCCCTCAGGTTTTTCCGGTTTTGTTTCTGTATTATTTCCGCTAGGAGGTGTTACCTTCCCTCCTACTTTTTCAGCAATAGCATTAACTTCTTCAATAGTTTTAGCTGTTTTTAATTCCGCTCTCAATTTCAACTTATCTTCATGTTCTTTATTAGAAGCTAAAATCAATTTATTAACTTTTGTTTTTTCACTTCCAATAATAGCTGCATTAGTTTTTTCTGTTAAGTTTGAAATAGCAGTTTCCAATTGTTCTTTAGTAGCATTTGGATTTCTAAGTATTTTTTCTGCTTCTGTTCTAGCAAAAATCCATGCATTATTTGCTGGTTGATTTCCTTCGTTAGCGATGTATCCTTTTTCTGTTCTTAGTTCCCTACTAACTACTTTTTCAAGTTCACCACGTATTTTACTTAAATCCTCTTTTGGTTTGTCTTCTTTTTTTAATTCATCTAAATCTATAGAATCATAAAATTCATCTGTTCCTACTTTATATGGGATGAATTCTCCCTCTTCCTCTTTTAATATAAGATTAGTAGGGAATACTTCGATTCCTTGTCCTTTAATCTTAATAGTATATTCCTCTCCAACAGTTAACTGAACATTAGATAACATACCATTTTCACTTACAGCGACTACTTTATCTTTAGGATTATTTTTATTAATAAACTCAACTGTCACCTCGTTTAATTCAGGAGTTTTTCCATTTCTAACTAACATTTCAGGAATAACACCTTTTTTTAGTGGTTTCTCATCTGCTTTTGATTTTTTAATTTTTTCTAATACAGTAGTCAAGTTTCCAATATACCCTTTTACATAGATTGGTAAAGTCTCAGATTTAGCGAGTTCTTCTTTAGCTGAATTTACAATATCTTTTAATTCTTTATTAGGTGATTTTTCTAATTCTGCTTCCGCTTCTTTGATTTTTTCTTTTAAATCTGTTTTCAAATAATTTAAATCTATTTTTTTCACCACAAATACTGGAATCTTAGTACCATTATAATCTTCTAATGTATAATCTTTATTCAAATCATTGTAAGAAATTTTTCCTTCTTCAGAAACATTTAAATTCACTGAATCCGGTCTGAATTCCCAGTTGAATTGATCATTTTTTGATACATTTACTATGTAATCTACACCATTCACTTTAGTTTCTAAATCCAACTCTACAATACCATTTTTATTAGATCTAGCATTTTTCAATGTTGTAATTTTCGTTCTAATACCATTAACAGATAACTCAACATTCTCAACAGGATTCCCATTTTCATCTACTACTTTATAGTACGATTTAACAGTTTTAATTTCATTATCATTTTTTCTTTCTTCTTTAAAGTCAATTACTCCGGTAGTTTCTTCGGTAACTGCTTTATTATCAATACTTACAATTTCTCCATCTTTATCAGTTGTAAATATAACATTCTCTCTATTAAATGCTGAGTCTCTTTTTTCAATTCTTAGTTCATATTTTTTATTAGGTTTAAGTTTATTAGCAGTAAATGTTAATGTACCGTCTTCACCAGTTTTTTCTTGTTTTACAATATTGGGAATGATGCCATCATACTCAAATAATCTAAATGGAACATTACTAATTGGTACACCTGAACTATTAGTTACTTTTGCAGTAATACCATCCAATGTAACTACATCATCCTCAGGTGTTTCTTCTTTTTCTATTTTTTTTACTTCTAAATTTTGTATTATTTCGTTAGTTTTTACATTGTATAATACAGAGAATCCATCCTCTTCTTTTGCTACTACATCAATATCTTCCATTTGATATTTCTCATTATCATTTAAAGATAATGTATAAACTTCATCCTTAGTAAGTTCTAGTCCACTAAGCATGCCTTTATTAGTATTTTTTTCAATTACTTCATTGTTATTATTTTTATTAACTAGTATGTATGTTAACTTATCAGTTACAGGTTTATTTTTATTAGTTACAACTAAATCATCGATGATTAATTTTTTAGGCTCTGATAATTTTTCTTTAATGTTTAGTTTAATATTTTTCACATTCCAAGCATAATCCCCAACTCCTACTTTTAAGTTAATAGGGACTACCTTACCTTGATTTTTAGTTAAGAATTCCTCTGTAAATGTAAAATCAAATTTTGATGTTTCTGGATTATAAGTCGCACTTATCCCATCGACATTAGTAGTGACTTCTGAGAATAGATTAATAGGTTCATCACTTTCGAATACTTTCGCTAGTTTTTCACCTAATTCATTTAAGCCTTTAAATGGACTGTCTATTGTTACATTTGATTTAGAAACATCAACAGTTTTATCATAATTTATTCTTTGCCCTGCGAAACTAACACTTCCTTCACCTTCCTGTTGTTTAGCTACTCTATCGGCAATATACTGCTCAAGTCCCGAATAATCACTAATATGATTCCCACCTAATACTAAATCTTTTATATTAGTAAGATTTTTAATTGGTGTTATATCTGAAATATTATTACTTCCAAGTGATAACATTTCCAATTTAGTAAGATTTTTCACTGCTGAAATATCTTTTATTCCCCCACTAATAGTTGGATGAACAGGATCTCCTGTTTGGTCATTATTATTATGAAGATCTAAATGTTTTAAATTAGTAAGTTTTGCTAAAGGTGAAATGTCTTCTATCTTGTTAGCATATAAGTCTAAGTATTCTAAATTTGTTAATTCTGATAATGGCTGTAAATCTGAAATCCTATTTCTTATTAATGATAATTTAGTTAATTTATTCAATTTAGCAATTGGTGATAAATCACTTATTTCATTTTCATTTAAGTCTAGTTTTTCTAAATTAACTGCATTTTCTAATCCTAGTAAATTCTTAATTCCATGTGTTTGAATAAATTTAAACTCTGGTGTATCTTTTAAAGATGTTGTAGTAAGTATATTTTTTCCTTCTTCATTCTTTAAACTAAGTTCTTTTAGAGATTCCAGTTCTTTTTTAGTTATTTTTTGATCATCAGCTCTTTCACTGCTTAAGTTTTTATTAATTAATTTTTTAAGAACTGGATCGTTAATGATTACTTCTTCATCCTTATCACTATTTTCTTGGCCTTTAGGTTTAGTTGTCTCAGATACGTTGCCTGGTTGTTCACCTGGAACTGGTTTCTCTGTTTTTGGTTGCTCTGGTTTTACTTCTGGTTTCGGTTGCTCTGGTTTTGCTTCTGGTTTGGGTTGCTCCGGTTTTACTTCTGGTTTTGATTGCTCCGGTTTTACTTCTGGTTTCGGTTGTTCCGGTTTCACCTCTGGTTTCGGTTGTTCCGGTTTCACCTCTGGTTTCGGTTGTTCCGGTTTCACCTCTGGTTTTGGCTGCTCTGGTTTTTCTTCTGGTTTTGGTTGCTCCGGTTTTACCTCTGGTTTTGGCTGCTCTGGTTTTTCCGCTGGTTTGGGTTGCTCTGGTTTCGGTTGTTCCGGTTTTACTTCTGGTTTTGGCTGCTCTGGTTTTTCCGCTAGTTTGGGTTGTTCTGGTTTTACTTCTGGTTTCGGTCGCTCAGGTTTCACCTCTGGTTGTCCTGGTTTTACTTCAGGCGTCTGTTTCTCCTCTGGTTTCTCTTGTTTTGCTTCAGGTACTGAATTATCTTCTACATGATACTTAACGTCCACTCTTAATCTATTACCTGCAATATTAATTGTTTGTGAAGCACTTCTTTCCACTATTGCTGTATTAGGTAAAGTTTTTTGCCCATTCGAAATTAATTTTTTTATTGTTTCTAGCTGTTCTTTAGTTACTTTCTTTTCTATTTTTTGTCCAGCTTTTATACTTGCAATATGATATGAAGCTACTCTATTACCATTTAACATAACATTTACATCTATATCTGTTAAGTCTTTAGTTGCAGCTAACTCAATTACTGCTCCTCCATCTCTTTCTAATACACGTATATTGATATCTTTATTAGCCTGTACTTCTATATTTTCTTTCGCTTTCAATAATTGTATATTAGCTTGAGATGAAACAACTAAACTTGAAGCTATCATTACTGAAGCTATTCCCATACTAAATTTTCTAATTGAAAATACTTCTTTTCTACTGAATAAATTTTTCATACTTTTTCTCCATATTTATAGATTTACTTTATACTTTTTGTTGTATTACACCTATTATATTATAGTAATATTAGTGCTTTTTCAACACCCCTTCTATCTATATAGATAATTTTAAATAACGTAATTTTTTTATTTTAATTATCTTTTTCTTTGTAATATCACAATCAAAAACTAAAAAATATCATATTATTATTATATTCAGAAAAATAATAATTTTTTTAGTAAATAACTAAGTAAATAATAATGGAAATCAAAAAAGCTAGAAACCATTTTAGATTCCTAGCCTTATAATTTATATTCTATACTAATTTTACAAAATATCTTAATGTTCTAATTAGTTGTGCAGTGTATGACATTTCATTATCATACCAAGAAACAACCTTAACCATTTGATTTTTACCTTGTCCAATAACTTTTGTTTGTGTGGCATCAAATAATGAACCATAACTCATTCCTATTATATCTGAAGATACTATAGGATCTTCTGTATATCCATATGATTCATTAGCTGCTTTTTTCATAACTTCATTTATTTCTTCTACTGTAGCATTTTTTTCAATAGTTACAAATAATTCTGTTAACGAACCAGTTGGAACGGGTACCCTTTGAGCTGCTCCATCTAAACGTCCATTTAGCTCTGGGATAACTAATCCTATAGCCTTGGCAGCACCTGTAGTATTAGGAACTATATTTTCTGCTGCTGCTCTTCCACGTCTAAAATCTCCCTTATTATGAGATCCATCTAGAGTATGTTGATCTCCTGTATATCCGTGGATAGTAGTCATTAAACCATGTACAATACCGAAGTTATCATGTAATACTTTTGCCATTGGAGCAAGACAGTTTGTAGTGCATGATGCACCTGAAATTACAGTCTCTTCTCCAGTTAATATTTCATGATTGACATTATATACAATAGTTTTAACATCTGAGCCACCTGGTGCAGAAAGTAGTACTTTCCTAGCTCCCGCTCTTATGTGCGCTTCAGCTTTATCCTTACTGTTAAAACGCCCGCTACATTCTAGAACAATATCTACACCTAACTCTTTCCATGGTAAATTCTCTGGATCTGGTTCCCCAAAAACTTTAATTTCTTTACCATTCACGATAAACGCACCGTCTCCTTCTTCTACAGTCCCTGGAAAAGGCCCTTGCGTTGTATCATATTTTAACAGATAAACTATTTGATTTATCGGTCTCATTCTTGATCTATTGACAGCTACAACCTCAATATCATCTGCGTGCTGAGCCTGAATCTGTCTTAAAACCAATCTCCCAATACGACCAAAACCATTAATAGCAACTTTTATTGTCATGTGTTTTTCCCCCTGTTTATTATTTTACTCCTATAAGATAACTCATATGCTCATCCCTTTTACAACCTGAATTTCTTTAAGTAAAATTATGACAAACTAAACTTTTTAATTCATTATTTAATTGTGATTACCTATAAGAAATCTTATAGTAAGCGTTTCAAAACACCTAATTTCAGTATAGCATATAAAATTCTGTATTTCAATCGAGAAAATACAAATCATTATTCTTAAAATAAAAATAATACTAATTTTGTTTTATTATCATTTTATAAATCGTTTTCAACATTAATTTAAATATTTTATATTAAAATATTTAAATTATAAATTTTTAAAAAATAATTTCATATTGAAATTTCCTAATTAATAAATTATACTTATAGTTGTAGACAATAAAAGGAGCTATATTTATTATGAAAAATAAAAAATTTGTTATGACTATTTCATCAGTTCTAGCTACTGTTGTTCTTGCAACAGGATGTGCACAAAAAACTGAAGAAAAAAAAGAAGAAAATAAGAGTGGAGATAACAAGATAACTCTTACTTACGATCAACTTAGATCTCGCGAAAATACAATGGGAGCTTTATGGTATCAAAATGCTGCTGAAGTAGATGCATTATACCAACAAGGTTACAATGTTGCTACTAGTAGATTAAAAGAACTATTAAAAAAACCTACTGATAAGCCTTATTCTATCGTATTAGATTTAGATGAAACAGTATTAGATAACGTACCATACCAAGTTAAAAATGTTAAAGATGGAACTGCATTTAACCCAAAAAGCTGGGATGAATGGGTTCAAAAAGCCGAAGCTAAACCTGTAGCTGGAGCTAAAGAATTCCTACAATTTGCTGATAAAAACAAAGTTCAAATCTACTACATTTCTGACAGAACTGATTCACAAGTAGACGCTACTATCAAAAACCTTGAAGCTCAAGGTATTCCAGTTCAAGGACGTGATCACCTAATGTTCAAAAAAGAAGGTGACAAATCTAAAGAAGGACGTCGTCAAGAAGTTATAAAACACACTAATCTAGTTATGTTATTTGGGGATAACTTAGTTGACTTTGCTGAATTTTCTACTACATCAGAACCTGATAGAGATAAAATGTTTGAACAATTAAAAGCTGAATTTGGTGAAAAATTCATAATCTTCCCTAACCCACTATACGGATCATGGGAATCAGCAGTATATAAAGGTGAGAAAAAAGATGCTAAAGGACAATCTGAAGCTCGTCTAAATGCACTTAAAGGATACTAATCTAAAATAAAATTAACAATTTAGAGTGTCTTAATATTATCTATTAATAGATAATATTAAGACACTTATATTTTTTTCTATTTTTTTAATTCTATATCCTTGATTGATATCGAATATCAGAGTATAATTAAGTAGCAAAGCATATAACAGCTTATTTATTATTCATTAAAATAGGAGTCAAAAATGAAAAAGAAAAATCTAAAATACGTTCTTATACCAGCATTTGCAGCTACTACACTATTACCTGTCTTAACAAACGACAATCAAGCTCATGCTAGTGAAAATAGTGATACAGTATCTGCACCAGTTAATAATACAGCTGGCAATAACGAAACTTCAACTACAGAAACCCCAACTTCTAACACTTCTACAAATTCATCTTCAACTATAGATGTTAAACCTAATGTAGCAAGTAATAATAATAAGGTTTCTACTACTAATATTGAAGAAAATACATCTTCTAAACCTACAATCCCATTTACTGCAGCAGAATATAAACAAAAAAGTGCTCTTGAACTTGCTAAATTAATTCGTGAGAAAAAAGTAACAAGTACTGAGTTAGTTGATTTAGCATATAAAGTTATCGCAGATGAAAATCCTAAATTAAATGCTGTACTTACTACTGAAAATGGAAAAATTCCTAAAGCTATTATTGATGAAGCATATAGAAGTGCTAAAGAAATTGATGAGAGAATTAAGGCAGGTAATCTTGCTGCCAATCCTGTAAACTGGGAAGAACAACCATTCTTAGGAGTTCCTACATTAATTAAAGGATTAGATTCACTAAAAGATGGAGATGCTTCTAATGGAATCTATTTTAATAAAGGTAAAGTATCTAAAGTTAGTGGCGCTGTCGCAAAAGAATTCGAAAAACTTGGGTTTGTAATACTTGGACAAACTAACTACCCTGAATTAGGTACTAGAAATATCACGGATTCTAAGTTATTAGGACCTGCTGGTAACCCTTGGGATCCAAGTCGAAATACAGGTGGTTCTTCAGGAGGAAGCGCAGGTGCTGTCGCAAGTGGTATGGTATCAATCGCAAGTGGTAGTGATGCTGGTGGATCAATTCGTATCCCTGCTTCATGGACAGGTTTAATTGGCTTAAAACCTACTGGTCATGTGGTAAAATTCCCTCTAGTGAAAACTATTGAGGATGCCAAAACTTATTTTGATAAAACACAAATTAGTAAACCTAAAACACTAGAAGAAGTTCCAACTGATTTGAAAAAATTAAAAATTGCTTATACTCTTAAAACACCATTAAAAGATGTTGAATTAAGTGAAGATGGAAAAAGAGCTGTTCTGAAAGCTGTCGACTTCCTTAGAAAACAAGGCTTCACTGTAGAAGAAATAAACGAATTCCCTATCGATGGTTACGAAGGAATCAGAACTTATACAATTGGTGCTATTGGTGGAGCATACACTACACCCGCAAAAGCGGCTACAGAAGAAAACAAACGCGATTTAGATCCCGCTACTTATGCATTAGGAACATCGTCATATAGAGGTAAGACTGCTAATACCGATATTTCTTCTGCTAAACCTGCTGCAGAATATATTAATCAAATGAATGAATTCTACAAAAAATATGATTTATTCTTAATGGCAACGAACGCTGTGACAGCACCATCTAACGATAAAAAAGTTGACCCTTATGTCGATCCCGAAGTTGAAGAAAAGCTATATAATATTAATAAAATAAAAGATCCAAAAGAGAGATTCAATCTACTTGTAAAACAATGGGAACCAATGATGAGAAGAACACCATTTACGTGGTTATTTAACTTAACAGGAAATCCTGCTATATCTTTACCAGTTTATAAGAGTGAAAATAATCTTCCTCTTGGAGTTATGTTTGCTGCAAAAAATAATTCAGAAAAAATACTTCTTGAAATGGGACAATTATTCCAAGATAATAATCAATTCATAATGCACCCGAACATTAGAAAAACAGTTGTTGCCGAAAATGGAAATAAAGTAAGAGAAAATGAATATGGCACAAAATATGAATATTCAGTTCCTAATGAAGCCCCTGTTGCTGATACTCCTAAACCTTTCACTGGCAAAGTTGATGGACTTTCTGAAAACGGTAATAAAGTAGAAGTTGATAATGATGGAAATGTTTCAGAGTTCAACACTCCTACTGGTGCTCCTACTTCTGAAGCTCTTAAACCTTTCACTGGCAAAGTTGATGGACTTTCTAAAAATGGGAATAAAGTAATTGTCAATAAAGATGGTAATGTCTCAGAGTTCAACACTCCAAGCGATGCTCCTACTTCTGAAGCTCTTAAACCTTTCACTGGCAAAGTTGATGGACTTTCTGAAAATGGGAATAAAGTAATTGTCGATAAAGATGGCAATGTCTCTGAATTCAACACTCCAAGCGATACTCCTGTAGTAGAAGTTCTTAAACCTTTCACTGGGAAAATTGACGGACTTTCTGAAAATGGTAATAAAGTATTAATCGATAAAGATGGTAATGTTTCGGAATTCAACACTTCTGATAACGCCCCTGTTGCTGATGCTCTGAAGCCTCTCACTGGAAAAATTGACGAACTTTCTGAAAATGGTAATAAAGTATTAATCGATAAAGATGGTAATGTTTCGGAGTTCAACACTCCAAGCGATGCTCCTACTTCTGAAGCTCTTAAACCTTTCACCGGGAAAATCGATGGACTTTCTGAAAACGGGAATAAAGTAGAAGTTGATAATAATGGAAATGTTTTAGAATTCAACACTCCTAAAGATACTCCTGCTTCTGAGGCTCTTAGTCCTTTCACTGGAAAAATTGACGAACTTTCTGAAAATGGTAATAAAGTATTAATCGATAAAGATGGTAATGTTTCAGAATTCAACACTCCAAGCGATACTCCAGTAGTCGAAGCTCTTAAGCCTTTTACTGGTAAAGTTGACGGACTTTCAGCAAATGGAAATAAAGTTGTTGTCGATAAAGATGCTAATGTTTCAGAATTCAATACTCCAAGCGATGCTCCTGTAGTCGAATCTCTTAAACCTTTCACTGGAAAAATTGACGGACTTTCTGAAAATGGTAATAAAGTTGTTGTTGATAAAGACGGTAATATTTCTAAATTTAACAATCCTGATAAAGCACCTAGTATCCCAAAACTTCCAGAACTAACTATCAACAGTGAAACAACAACTGTTGTAATTAAATCAAAAGATCAAAATGTTAGTGTAGAACTATACTCTAACCACGCCAAAGAAATCAGTTTCAAAGCAACAGATATTACTAATAAAATAGATTTAGAAGAATTAAAAACAAAAATAATAAATGATAAAAATAATGAAATTAATAATAAAGATGAAATTTCATCTATTAGAGTTGTTGACTTAGAATTACAAAAAGATAATAAAACAGTTAAACTAAATGTACCAAGAACAGTTCACATTGCCTTACTTCAAAATGAACAAGGCAAAGAAATTCTTGTATATCACATAAAAAACGATAATTCTATTGAATTAATACCTTCAAGTACTACAGGTGGAAATTTACAATTTACTGTAAATCACTTTAGTAAGTTTGCTATTATAGCTAAAATTAAAACAGCATTAGCTTCTAATGGAAAAGATATTAATACTTCTGCAGTTCAAGAAGAGAAAAAATTCACAGTTATTAATACAAAAGGGGCAAAATCAACTCCTAAAAATACACCAAAAACTCTTCCTAAAACTGGAGAAACTACTAATAAATCTTTAACTTTATTAGGTATTTCATTAATCGTTGTAACTACACTATTAAAACGTAGAAAAAATAGATAATACACTTTTAACTCGGGGCTGACCCAAAAGTCCTAAATTTTAACAAGGTGTATATGAAAACTCATAGACGCAGTGGTTTATTGATATCTAAATTCGCTTTAT
>ERZ773212.711-NODE-711-length-16201-cov-9.125542_pt1 | contig 16201 bp, 24 predicted proteins | sample MGYA00581005_ERZ773212 | MGnify/ENA primary metagenome ERZ773212 (study PRJEB29015, sample SAMEA2738154) | human oral metagenome | biome: human oral; feature: human-associated habitat; material: saliva | place: China | collected 2196 ... | reverse complement strand
GCGCCTCCGACAGGACTCGAACCTGCAACCTCGGGATTGCGTCACAGTCCATATTCTGAACACTTTGGAGGCCTCGTTATCGCACGTCGGATCGGGCGCGGCGGCGTAGCGCGCGCGGCATTGGGCGTATCGGGTGAGTATGTGAGCATGGTTATACGCAAAGCATTAGTGCCGGGCGGCTGGGACGCGCCACTGGGAGATTACCGGTTGCACCTGCTTGGATCGGGCCGCTCGGTAGCAACAACGAGGCTGCGGATCGACTGGCTGCGACGGTTTGCCCGCGCTGTGGATCGCGGCCCGTGGGAGGTGGAGACAGGCGACGTGATCGAGTGGTCCGCTGCGCACGTTTGGGCGCGAGACACGCGCCGTAGCGCTCTCCAGTCCGTCGCAGGGTTCTATGCGTGGGCGGGCGAGCGGCACGCGGTTGGTGTCGATCCGAGCCGCGTCCCTACGGTGCGCGCGTCTGCGCCCGCGCCGAGGCCAGCCGACGCCGCCGCGATTGCCCGCGCCAGGCTATCCCCTGACTGGCGGGTGCGTCTGGCGGTGCGCCTGGCCTCGGAGCTCGGGTTACGTCGCGGCGAGGTCGCGAAGGTGCGCGGCTGCGACCTCGTTCGCGACTTGCATGGCTGGTCTCTGATCGTCCACGGGAAGGGCGGGAAACCTCGGACGGTGCCAGTACCCGAGTCAATCGCCGTAGAGATTCAAGGCCACGGCCCCGGCTGGCTGTTTCCAGGGGCCGATTCGGGCCATGTCTCGGCTGAGTGGATCGGGCGACTGGTTGGGCGTGCACTGCCACGCGGCGTCACAATGCACGCCCTGCGCCATTCGTTCGCGACGCGAGCCTACGAACGGACGGGCGATCTTGTCGCCGTCCAGAGGGTGCTAGGGCACGAATCACCACAAACCACCCTCCGTTACCTGGCGATAGCGGACCAGACGCTTAGGGCAGTGGTTGAGGCGGTGGCCTAGGCGCGTCCCTCCAGTGACCTGATCCGGGCGTCATAGTCGCCATGCTCTCGATCACGGGTAGATCGGATGTCTCCGATCTCATGCCCAAGGCCTTTGAGCTCACGGGCCAGTCCCTCGATCTGATGCCGGGCGACCATGACGTCGGCGGCGGTCTTGGTCTGCTCGGTCTCGATGCGACGCACTGTTTCGCCGTTGGTGGTGAGGGCGCTCTCTATACGCTCAATGGCGCTAGAGTGCGAGGAAAGCGCATCTTCTAGACGGCTCACGGCGGCGACGGCTTCGGCTGTCTTTGCGTCAGTCCGGTTTACGGCGTCGGCAAGGCTGGAACCGTGATTAGGGCTAACTTGGGCGTTGATTCGCCGCGCCTGTATCAACGTCGCCGTGCTTGTCACGATGGCGGCGACGCCGCCGAGGCCACCGAGTGCGTTGATAACCTCGGCGGCGGGCGTCATTCGTCGCCCCTGGGAACGTGTGCAAGGGCGGTCCCAGTGCCGAGGACCGAGGCCACGAGGGCAACCCAGAGGGGCGCGGTCTCGGACTCGATCACTCCATAGATCACCAGGAGCGGGACGGCGGCGGTCGCGACGCCGTATGCCCATCGTCGCACGGTGGGGGTAAGCCACTCGATTGGCTGAGGGGTCGCTGCGTGCTTCGGCGTGTCAGTCATGGTCACAGAGTCCCTTCAATGAGATGCATCTGGAGTTCGGCGACCGTCGCCATGCCAACGTAGCCGTCCACGGCCACGCCGAGGCGGGCCTGCAGGGCGGCGATCATCTGCGATCCATCCGGGTCGCTCTCGAAGTCCCAACCGGCCCCGGCTGCGGGGAGGTTTTCGCGCCATGCCCCGTCCTGGCTGGATACGGTGCCGTCTACGGGCGTGCCGAGGTAGGCCTGGAGGGCGGCGGTCGTCGCTGGTCCCCACCAGCCATCCACCTGGAGGCGACCGGGGTCAGGATCGGCGAGAGCGGGCACGGCGGGCCCGCCGCCCTGGATGAGGAGGGCGCGGGCGTCGAGCTCATCGAGCCGGGCCTGCCAGCGGCCTGGGCACTCAGTGGGGAAGTGTTCCTGATGCCCCGATAGGGGCAGGTATCCCCATTCTTCGCGGATCGCGGCGATCAGCTGTGCGACGGTCTCGAAGTCGTCGGCGTCGCATTCGGGGCGGCACTCGATCCCGATTGTGCAAGCATTGTTGCCCATGCAGTGCCACGCGCGGTCATAGTCGTGGACGATCTGGGTCACACGCCCGCCGCTGGCCACGTAGTGAGCCGAGGTATTCCCATCAGGGCGTGCGAGGTAGGCGGCGACGGCGTCGTGAGACTGTCCATCTACTCCCCAATGGTGGATAACGATTCCGAGGGGTTCGCCGTAGGGGCGACCGGGGTCAAAGTTGGGGCCCCAATTGGTGTCGGTGACTGCGCTATTTACGCTCATGGTTGGTGTCCTTTCGGGTGGTTAGAGGGAGATTGCAACCCACATGATTTGGGCGTAGGCCGATGCTCCACCAGTGTTGTTGTGCGCCATCCACGTGAAGCCTTCGGGGGTGATGTCCCATGCGGCGACGTTTAGGCGCTGATTCTGCGACTGCATGAAGACCATGGGGGTCTTGGCGAATCGCTTGGGGAAGGCGATCTTGTAGGAGTTGGTCGCTTCGCCGGGCTGGAGGGAGTTAATCGCGACCTGCCCAAGCTGGAATGCGGCGGTGAGCTTGTCGGTTGCGGTTTTGAGCTCGGCGAAATTCGCGTTGACGTCTTCGGCGCGGGCGATCTCGCCAGGGACAAACGTTTTCATGAGGGGCCTTTCTACTGGTTGTTTGTGAGGTTCAGGCGGGTTTTCCAGGTCGTCGGCGTGATCGTGTGCGTGACCTGGGTAATGAGTGCGCGAGCGTCTTCGCCGCGCCATTCGACGTTGATCGCACTGATAGGGTCGAAGGTCGCGGCGGTGGCCATGTGCGCGCCTCGGTCGGCGGGACCGGTATCGTGCGCGGCCACGAGGGACACACTGGAAGGCGCGGGATCGGCGTTCGCGGCGGCGAGGTAGCGGCGTGCCGTCCTTTCGACGGCGTCGGCTGGGAGGGTGGTATCAATCGAGATCGCCGATCCTCCCCACGCGTTCGCGGCGGTCGGATCGTCAACGGTTGTCTCCGTGTCGTCGGCGGTCCACTCGCTGTTTTCTGCGTCCCATTTCGCGCCATGGTTATTGATCGTCACGTGTGCGACGGCGTCGGCGGACGCCCACGCAACGTTGACGTCTGTGTAAGACCAAATGCCGGAATTGATCGCGGATTCTTCGGCGTCTGTGAGCGTGATCGCCGCGGATCGGGGTCGCGCAATGCGGATAGATACGGTGCCGTCGCGTTCCACGGTCCAGGAGCCGAGGACAGAGGCCGTGAGGGCGTCCAGGTGCTTGGCAAGGCTGGTTTCCCAGACGGTCGGCGGCACGGTCTGCGTGGCAGTGTCGTGGATGCGGTAGGTCAGTTCCGGGGCCGACTTGATGAGTCGGTCCAGGCGCGCGGTCCAGGGCTCCGATCCGTTGCCCCCGTCTGCTTTGGCTCCGTAGCGCGTGAGCGAGGCGAGGCGGGCGACGTTGTCGGATGCGGTGAGGGTGACCTCATAGTCCACGCGCGAGCCAGGCTTGTGGGGCGTGATCGTGAGGTCCGTAATGACGCCGGTATAGATCGCCGTCCTGGTTGGCCAATGGATCAGGCGAATTGGCGTGCCGTGGTGGAGGCCGGTCGCGCGGGGGCTTAGGGCGTTGATCGCGTGCGCGGTCAGGGTGCCCACGGCGGCGCTCATGGCGGGGCCATTTGTCGTGACGCCGCGCGTCACGGTGAGATCGGTACACGGGCCGAGGATGTCCTGCCACTGCGATATGTTCGTTTCGCCTTGGTTCCATGCGCGAGTGTCCCAGGCGTTGCGATTCCACGTCATTGCCCACGGCTTGGCGACGCCGAGCGTCCATGAGGCGCGATTCCACCTGGCGTTGTTCCACCTGAGACCGAAGAAGCCGGGTAGCGGATAGTACGCCTGGAGGCTGAGTACGTCGCAGGGCCGGGGGTTGGCTGGGATGTCGGTACGGTCCCAGACCGTGATGGCTTCAATGATGCCGGTCTGGAGGCCTGCCACGTCAATGGCGAGCTCGGTCCCCATGGCGGAGTTTTCGGCGGATACCGTGTAGATGGGGCCGGGCCCGTAGGTGTTGGCTTGGTTGCCGATGCGGATGACGATCCGCTTGCCGGGCTGGTCGGCGCGCACGCGAATTTGTGCGCCGATGCGGTGACCTGGCACGAGGTTGGGCACCGTGATGGTGAGGGCACTCGATCCGGGCGTGAGGGTGAAGCGCACGCGCCCGCCGCTAAGGGGCTGGCAGGTCGCGCCGCTGTAGTCGGCGAGGGAGGGGCTAGGTAGGGTCGTCATGGCCTATCGTCCTGCTCCGTTTAGGCGGGTGTATTGGTCGATGGATTGGGCGATCACGCGGCCCGCGTCAATCGACGGGTGGAGCATGTTCGCGGTCACATGGATGGTGACGCCGCCGCGCGAGCGCAGACCGGCCAGGCCGCTGGCGTCAGGGAGGCCGAGCGAACCGGCGTCGGTGTCGGCGACCATGCCCGTGAGCGCGCCGAGGGATCGACGCACTGCGCCGTACCGCGATTCCAGGCCCCTAATGAAGCCGTCGATCACGAGGCGACCGGCTGGCGTGAGTAGGATCGCGTCATAGTCGGCGGGCCCCTTCCAGGACGTCAGGCTGGAGGTCAGGTTGCCGAGCGTGGATTTGACCGAGCCAATCATTGAGCTGATGCCGTTGATGAAACCCTGGATGAGGCTCTTACCGGCTCCGATCAGGAGCGAGCCGAGGTTGCCGAGCGCGGATAGGGCACGCGAGGGCAGTGATGAGATGAAGGACACGGCGGATGAGACGCCGCTGGAGATCGCGCCCGTGATGCCGCTCCAGGCCCCTGATACGGTCGATGAGATGGAGGACCAGACGCCGGAGAAAATGCCGGAGATCACGCCCATGGCGTATGTGATGTATCCCTTGACGATGTTCAGGGCCCCGTTAATGACGCCCTTAATGCCGTCCCAGACGCTGGAAACGATCTGCTTAATGCCGTCCCAGACGCCCTGCCAGTCGCCAGAGAGCGCCGAGGTCCAGACCTGGATAATTCCTGAGATCACGCCTACCACGGTGGAGATAACGCTGGATATTACTTGCCAGACGCCGGATACTACGGTGGAGATGCCGTTCCAGATGGTGTCCCAGTTCGCGGCGAGGCCTTGGAACACACTAATGATGAGATCGACGACGGGCTGACCATAGGACGCCCACGCGGCCTGGAGTTGGGGCCAGACGGCGTCCCACGCGGCTTGAATCTTCTCCCACGCGGCTTTGAGGGCGGGCACGACGTTGGTTTGGAACCACTCGACAACGACACTCACGGCGGCTTTGATCTGTGCCCATGCGGCGTCAACGGCGGCGCGGAAAGTCTCGTTGTTCTGGTAGAGCGCTACGAAGATCGCGACCAGGGCGGCAATGGCGGCGATCACGAGGAAGATCGGATTAGCGGCCATGGTGGCATTGAGCGCCGCCCATGCGGTTTTAGCGGCTCCGATGATCGTCTTGATCTGGTTGAAGGCCTTGAAGCCTGCGACGAATGTCCCGATCACGCCAGCGGCGGCGGCGATAGCGGGGCCGAACTTCTCGAAGAATGCGACGACGCGGGACACGGCGGGCGGGACCGTCGTGGTGAGCCAGTCAATGAGGGCTTGGAGGCGGGGACGAATCTCGGTCTGGAAGACGGCGGCGGCTTGCTTGATCTTCGGGACGACGTTCGCCTGGATGCGCGCGGCGAAGTCCTGGAGGGCCGGAATTGCGACGTCCTTTGCCCACGTCGAGAGCGATTCGAGCGCGGGCACAAGATGTTCCACGGCGGCGGACGCGAGGGCGGTCACCATGGGCAGGACCAGTGTCCCGGCCTTGGCGGCGAAGTCGCCGAAATGCGCTTTGAGGACTTGCACCTGATGCGCGAGCGTGTCGCCTTCCCGTGCGAAGGCTCCGTGCGCGTCGGCTGTCTGCTCCATAATCAAGGCGAGCGTCGCGGCCTGCTGCGCCTCGGTATCGAAGGAACCGCCCACCTTCTCGAATCCGAGCTCGGCGGCCTTGGCGTCGATGCTGGCCTGCTTCAAGGACACGCCGTAGCGCTCAATCGGATCGCGCTCACCCTTTAGGGCGCTAGAGAGCGCGGCGACGGCATCGGCGGTCGAGCCGCCGAATTGCGCGGACAAGTCGGCGGCGACGCCGATCAGATCGTTCGTCTTGCCTGCGAGTTCATCAAGGCTTGTACCGCCGTTTTTGAGCTGCGCCCCTAACAACGTGCCCAATTCCTGGTATTCGTTTTTGGTCAGACCAACCGAAGACGCCGCCGTATCGGCAAATGCCTTCATCTGGTCTGCGCCGGACTTGAATACCGCTTCGATAGCGCCCGTTGACTGCTCCAGGTCGGCGGCGGCACTGACGGCCTTCGCCCCTGCGACGCCGATAGCGGCGGCGCCAGCGGCGGCGACGGTCGCGAGGGTCGTCACGGCCTGTTTGCCCGCGTTCGCGAGATTCGTCAGGCCTGTTTCCTTTGCCAGGCCCTTGAATGCTCGGCTGAAATTCTTGGTCTCGGCGACAACTGAGACCTTAACGACGTGGCCAGCCAACGGTCATCCCTTCTGTGCTTTGGCGCGTTCCTGGAGGAGGTCCAGGATCGCGCGCGCGTCTTCTAGCGTGAGATATTCGCGCGCCTCCCATGGGCTGATCCCGGCGTCCACGGCGAGGATCGCTAGGACGGGGCTTAGGGAGGTCGCGCCGGTCATTCCCCCGATGTTTCCTGGGTGGAAACGAGAGCGGTCGCGTCTTCCATGGTCAGATCGGCGGCGGCGGTATAGGCGTCGTCACGGGTCTGGTAGCCGCCGCGCCGGAACAGCAAGACGGCACACATGGCGATCATGGGACGGGCGAGCCTGCCACCCGCTTCGGGATCGAAGGACGTGATCGGTTCGCCGGTCTTGCGTTCGTAGTACTCCAGGTCGCCGAGGGTGAGCGCATTCATATTCATGGGTGGTGTCCTTACCAGTTGTGTTGGTCGAGTAGTTCCTTGATGCCCTTCCCAAAGCCCGCGAACGTCCTGGGACGCATCATTTCTTCGGCTTGGGAAAGCCATCGGGGGCCGCTGCGTGAGTCGGCTCCCCAGTGACGCACGCCCGCGTATGGGAGGCGTGACTTGGAGCCCACTCTCACCATGACTTTCCGCTTAGATCGGCTTGGCTTGATCCCTGCTTGCAGGTCGCCGTCCTTGTGGGGTGCCATTGTCTTGGCGAGGGTGGCAATAGGCGTTGCGAGCCTATACGTGAGGTCTTTCAGGTCCGTGACGGCCACGCCCACCGCTTCGGCGTCGCGCAGGAGCGCTTTAATGCCCGTGATTTCGACGCTACCGCCGTCCAGGTTCACGCGGCCGTCACGAATGCCGGTCATGGAGATTAGTTGTCTTCCATGTTGCCCGCGCCGAGCGTCGACGTGGCGGTGAGCTTCTCGGGTTCGCCTTCGCACTGCCACTCGAAGTCAAACGTCGAGCCCTTTTCGTCGCCAGCCTCGGAGCTGATCGACGGCTTGACGCCGATCTTCGCCTTGATCTTGAAATGCGGTTGCTTCGCAGTCGCCACCTTATTGCCGAAAGGTGCGACCAGGACGTCAACGGTACGGCCAGCCTGGGACCAGAGCATGTCCCAGAAAGAACCGGCGTCGAATGAGACGATGGCCTTCCCCTTCAACTTCCAGGCCGAGGACGCGCCGGATAGGGCATCTGCGAAGGTGACGACGTCCTTATCAGAGGTTTCGGGCGAGAGCTCATAGCTGGAGATGTCGCTCCAGTAGTCCTTACCGGCAATGGAGAAACCGAGCTTGTTACCGAGGATGCGAGTATTGCGGGTGACAGTCATGGTCAGGAGTCCTTTTCTATGGTGTAGGTGATTGCGGTTGTGATGGGGGCGGCGAGGTAGGCCTGCCCATCTGCGCCCTTGATCGTCTGGTAGGCGTCCACGGCGGCGAACATGCCCTCCCTGACCATGCCGACAACGATTGCGTCAACGGCTGAGTCCAGGCGGGCGACGGCCAGGGCATTGGTCGTCGGTGCGACCGCAACCGTGATCGAGAGCCGTACCGTGACGCCTCCGTGCGCGTTCTCGTCGGGGGCGACTAGGGGCGTGCCTTCGGTGACGACGACGCACGGCGGGGCCAGGCGTTCCGGGATCGACGTCAGGACGGGAATGGAGGTGATTCGGGTCAGGACGTCGGCGAGGTCGGCGCGGGCGGCGGCGATAGGTCCACTGTTTGTCATGAGATCGCGAGGGGTAGATAGGGGGCCAGGAGGGGGCGCGCGGCGACCATGGCGTCACGTGCGACGCGGATCGCGGCGGTGCCGTCGAAACCATCGGCGAAGTTCTTGATCCCGTTGGGGGCACTGCGACGGTGGTAGAGCTCGGCGGCGACTTCGATTTGCGCGCGCTCCAGGATTTCGGCGGGCACGGTCGCGGTGCCGACCTGATCGCGAATGAGCGTCGCGGCCTGCTCGGCGCACTCTTTCAGGAATGCGTCGTTGGGCACGTCTCCCACGTAGGCGGCAATGCGTGCGGTCAGGTCGGCACTCACGGTCAGGCCCCGATCTTCAGGGGCACGAGGCCGGTCGGAATTTCGGTAGCCACGGCCCCGTAGCGATAGACCGAGAACTGCTTGCTCAGGTTGACAATGTTCTCATCCTGAAGCTGAACAAGCGGGGTCTCGTAGGTGCGGATCGCCTCGGAGTTGTAGAACGCGCCCACGATGCCCGCGCCGAGCTCGCCAGCGGTCGCGCGCAGGTTGCAGGTCACGGGCACATCGAGAATGACGCCGGTCAGGGCCTTGGCGTTCGTCGTGCCAATCGTGTTGGTGGGGTTCTCGGTGGCTCGCATGAGCGGGCGTCCGTCCGTGCCGGTCAGGCCGGAAAGCGCCTTGAAGGTCGCGAGATCGACAACCAGGCCGTCCAGGGTCAGGGCCTGGTCGGCGAATCGCGCGGCGGCGTCGATGAAGATACCGGAGATGTCCGACCAGGTGAGGGCGGTCGCGGCCTTGGAGACGGCGAGCTTGGAGGCGTCCTGCGCCTTGACGGCGGTGGCGAACTGCGTGGCGAAGTAGGAGGCCGAGGCCTGGCCAGCGGCGATAGCCATGCCGCGCAGGGACGTGTCCAGGAGATTGACGCGGGTACGCTCAATCGCCTGGCGAGAGAGCTCGGTATAACCGCCGAAGGTCTTGATCGGCGCGCTGCGCTTCTTGGTGGTGATCTTACCCATCTGGAGATCAGCACCTTCGGCGGTCTGTGCGTTCACGGTCAGGGTGTTGGTCGCGAGCTCGGTAAAGTCGAGCTCCATCCCATCGGCGGGGAGAGCGCCGCGCGAGAACAGCCCGGCCAGGACGTTGGGCTTATCGACGATGCGCGTCAGATCCTTGATCCATTCGGGGACAACCATGGTTGCATCCGCACTGGAGGGAGTGCCGTTGAAGGCGCGGGTCTGGATCGCGGCGATCTCGGCGCGGTATGCCTCATCGTTGATGAGGGCCTTAATGGCTTCGCCGGGGGTGCGCTTGTCGGCGGCGGGGGCGGTGCCGCGCTCGGCGGCGGCGAGGGTCGCGCGCTGCTCCATGGCGGTGATGTCGGCGCGCAGGTCGTCCAGGTCGGAGGCGAGCGCGTAGGCGGGTGCGTCGGTCATGGGGGTTGTCCTTTCGGTGGGGGTGGGTTGTTCGCGTACTTCGGTCACGGTCGCGCCGTCGTAGGCAGGGAAGGGAACCAGGCTGACTTCTCGGAGGTCCAGGCTGGTAATGGTGGTGTGCGTGCCGTCGTCGGCTTCGGCGCGTTCGTAGGTGAGCGGAATGAAGCCGATGGAGAGGCGGTCAATGACGCCGTCCTTGACTAGCTGGTAGGCGTCGCGGGCGGTCTGCGTGTCCGAGAAACGGGCTTCGATCTCGATACCTTCGGCGGTCTCGGTAGCCGAGGTAATCAGGCCAATGGGTTCGTCGTGTCGCCACACGAGTTTGAGGCTGGTCGCGTCGTCGGCTCGGTCGGCGAGAGCGCCGGGCGCGATACTCTCGAAGTAGCCGGGGGCGAGCTCAATTTCGACGCCGTAGGGGACGGCCAGGCCGCGCACGGTGCGCGGCTCGGCGTCGGCGTCGGCTCGGATGGCGAAGCGGCGGGTCTGGAGGTCATTCATGCGGGGTGTCCTTGTCGGTTGCGGCGTCGTCGGTGATCCCTTCGATGCGGCGCGCATACTCGGGGGTGTAAATGCCGGCGTCGATAGCGGTCTTATGTGTAGCCATGCGGGCGGCGGGGGTCGCGCGCAGGATCGCGTCCAGGTTGAAGCGAACGGTCGTACCGCGCGGGACGATTGCGGTTAGGGCGTCTTCGATCTCTCGGAGGTAGGCCATGAGGGTCCACCGAATGAAGTCCGTCGCGGCGTCGTTAATGTTCTGGTAGGTCAGACTCGATCCGTTCACCGCCGCTAGGAGCATGTGCGCGGGGATACCAAACATGCGACCGACTGCCAGGACGTCGAAGGCGCGGGACTCCAGGAACTGAATCTCACTCGGTGTGAGGTGTAGGGGCGAGTATTTGAGTCCCGCGCCGATGACGGCCACGCCGCCGCTCTGGGAGTTTGAGTCATTCCAGGCGCGCTTAGCGTCGGCAGCTTGTGCGGCGGTGATCGGCTGCTCCGTGGATAGGACGCCGGTAGGCACGCCGCCGCCGTGGGTCCAGTTCGCGGCGTAGGATGCCATTTCGGTTGCACCCTGGAGGGATCGCGCGCACGCCTGGATCGGGCCGAGGCCAGCGGCTTCGCCGGGGATGTAGGTCAATCGCAGGTGCCGAATCTGATCGGGTTTCCAGGTGCGCGATCGCCATTGCACGCTGCGTTCGCCCGTGTTGTTGTCCAGGACGGGAAGGCACTGGGTTGGGTCCAGGACGCGCAGCGAGTTTGCGCGCCCGTCGCCGGTACGGCCAATGAGCCAATAGGCGTTTCCTCGGAGGGCGAGGCTGGCGATTGTCTCGGCAATGAGCGCCGTAGGGGTCAGATCGGGGCCGGGCGTCGCGACGACGGTGGGCATGTCGCGGCCTTCGAGCTGCGAGCCGTCTCGCCAGGCATCGAGCGAGATTTGCTTGCCAGCGGCCTGGAGGACACTCACGGCGCGATAGACCGAGTCCAGGGCGAGCGCGCCGCGCTCGGTGATGAGCGCCGCTTCCCGTGCGGGCGGCGTGATGCCCGCTGGGATCGGCGCGCCGGTCTCGGCGCGGTGGAAGCCGAATAGGGATGCGAGGGAGGCCATGGCTGAGAGTATGCGGGGTACCCGATTCGCATCCCGGCTTATACGTGTCGCCAGCGGTACGCGCTGAGAGCGCGGCGGGCGTGCCGGTCGCCGGGGTGCGCGTACCTCTCATGCTCGGAGACCTGGGTCAGGGCGCGCTCATGCGAGGCGGCGGGGAGGCCCCTCCAACCGCACTCGCACATGGGCAGGAAGGTACAAGCCGAGGCGTCAACGTGGATGCGCATGATGTGGCTCCCTGGATGGTCAGTAGATTTGGATGCCGGGCCGTGGCTGACACGCGGCCCATACGGCGACGGCCCCGGCGCGTAGGGCGTCGATGGGGCGCGGCGATTTAGCGACGTCGAAAGCGGTCACTCCCGATAGCTGTCGCAGGACAACTGCCCCGGTCGCTTTGATGAGCTCTTGGTTGCCGTCGTGCGTGAGGCGCTTCGCGTTCACTCGATCTAGGAATAGCTGGCACGCCGAGGCATATTCGCGGGTGGCCAGTGTCGTGATCGGTGTCCCCTCGGCGTCGAGATCGGCGGCGAGCGTTCGCGTGGGGCCCGCTGGATCGCATCCGATCCACGCATACCCAGCGGCCTGGAGGCCATGAAGGGCGGGGCGTACCCAGTCGATGCCGGGCCCTGATGCCACTGTTGCTAGGCAGGGGTCGCCGTCGTCATCGAGCCAGGCGGCGGCGATTGTCGCGGCGGATCGGTCGGCGGCGAGATCGACGGCGAGGCAGACGCGCGAGGGATCGGGGGCGGTCAGGTCCAGGTCCATGAGCGAGCTAAACAGGTGGATGTCCACGGCTGTTTCCTCGGCGGCGGTCTCCAGGTTCAGGATCGAGCGACGCCACGAGGCGAGGTTGTCGGATCGTAGGGCCCTGATTTTGTCGGCGGTCTGCGTGTGTCCTAGCGCAGGGTGGAAGGACAGGGTTTCGTCGCTGTAGGGGTCGCGCTCGGCGGCTTCTTCATCGGCTGACCACTCGAAGAAACACATACGGCTATGTGGGTCTTCCACTGACTTCCTGCCCTGGCGGATCAGCTCATTGAGATACGCCGATTTGTCCGTGCCCTTGGTGGAGACGATCCACAGCTGCGAGTCCTTGATTGTGAGCTGGGTAGGGTTGATCGCTGTCTCCAGGGCAAGGCCTGCTTCTGCGTCGAAAGCCCACGCCTCATCGACGGTAACCAAATGCAACGAATCGCCATGGATTGACTTCGGCGTCGGCGCGAACGGCGAGATGAACGAGCCGCGCTTCAAGTACTCGGTCCGCTCGGAGCCCTGCGAGGCGTACACCCTGAAATAGCCGGGCTTTTTTTCTGCGTTGAGTGCGGTGTTGATCTGTTTCCACCGTTTGCGAGCGTCTTTGCCGGTCTGCGCTGTCATGAGAATTTCGTGCCGGTTGTAGGCCATCATGCGATCCACCATGACGGCGCGCAGGAGGAAACTCTTACCGGCCTGGCGGGGCACGGTGACGACGACGACGGGATACCTCCAGGCCCCCGGCGTGTCTGGGTCGAGCTCTAGGGCGACGTCGGCGACCTGGCGTTGCCAAGGCATGAGCGAGCCGCCGAGGAATGCGGCGGTCGCGGCGATCCGAGCGCCGAACGTGGGGTTAGCCGGGTTGCGGCGGGTCGCATACTTCGGGGCGGCGCTCATGATGCGGTCAGGGCGTCGTGGGTGAGCTCGGCTAGGGCCGCGTCGAAGGCGTCCAGTTCGCGGTCGGTTCCCTCGGCGGGGCGGGGAAGACTATCGAGCGATTCCAGGACGTTTTTCAGGACGTTGGAGGTCGCGACGCTCGGCGCGCCGCCGTTCAGGCTTCGATCAAGGGCGGCGGCGGCTTTGGTGAGCGCGGCGCGCTTCGCCTTCTCGATTGGGCCGAGGACGCCCTTGGCGTCTAGGTCATCGAAGGCTTCGCGCACGGCGTCTTCGATCTCCCCCGTTGGGGGTGGTTCCACTTGGAACAGTTCGTTGGTCATTTCGCGCATGATTCGTGTTTCCGTTCTGGGTTTGGGCCGTTTCGGGCCCGTTTATCTGGGCGTCGGGGGGAACAGGAAGTTGGGGGCGGGGACTGCCTGGCGGTGTGTCTAAGAACACGGGTTAGCCGGTGCGGTCAGGCCTGGCCATGAGCCAGAGCCAGACCAGGACCGGGGTGGTTGGTAGTCCGAGGCGGGGCGGGCTTGCCTGCTTGTGTTGCAGTGGTGGTGAGCTGGTCGCAGGTTGGTGATGTCATCGGTGCCGCCCTTCGAGCGGGGCACGACGTGATCGACGGTCAGGCCGAGGGGCGAGCGGCGGGACGCTGCCAGGTCGATGGGCTTGCCACATAGCCAGCATGTGGAGCCGTACCGGCCAAGCACCTGGTTAGCGAGTCGGCGGACCTTGGAGCCGTCCCAGCTCATCGGCGCGGCCCGTAGACGGTGGGGGGCGGGGGCGGGGGCGGGTAGCTGGCGGCGATCTCATCACGCATCTGGCGGGCGAGGCTGGCGATCTGGAGAGTCATACCTGCGAGCCGGAACTGAGGTGAGCTCATCGAGTAGGGCGAGGCCCCGTTCAATGCTTCGTGTGCGCGCATGGCGGCGGCTTCAATGTCGGTCGCAATGTCGGCGACGACGGCGCGAGAGTCAGGCAGCGGCGTTGGCATTTAGGAGTTCCTTTGCGGTGTCGTCCTTCAGGGCCAGGCGCGCCCATGAGCGATAGTGAGCGTCTGGGTAGGTGGATTGCATGTACTCAGCAAACGCCGGGGGCCACGGGGCCAGCGTGCTAGATGTCTGCTCTTCCTCTTCTTCTTTGCGCCGCCGCTCTGCGGCGGCTCTTTCGGCTTCGGCGGCTTGCTGCTGTCGCATGATTGCTTCATACCTGCAGCGGTTGCAGCGGTCAGATGAGGGTTCACCGTGCTTGCACTCGGTGGCTAGGTAGGTCATGTAGGTGGGGCGGTACTTCGGCATATCGGTGTCTTCTTCCTTTCTGGTCGGAACATTCTTCTTTCGGGACGAACGAGGGGACGCCGTAGCGGCCCCCTCATCCCGTAGGGAAGGATGGGGCGTACTCATGTCCACATGGGCTTCGAGCGGCTTCGGGCGGGCCGTGTTTCGGCGAATGCGGTAAAGCTGGATGCGGGCGCGGGTCGCAGCGTTGCGGGCTCGGTCTTCGGCGTCGGAGGCGCGGCGGAAGGCCAGCGTCCAGTCCACGAGGACGCGCTTCATCACTTTGATGACGCCCACGGTCGGCGCTCCCATCCTGATGCCGCCCCGGTGCCACTCGATCACGCCAGCGTCTTCGAGCCATTGGAGGCAACGCGACGTGTGGCGAAGGGAGTAACCGGCGCGCTTGGCGAGCTGGCGGGCGGTGGTTTGCACGGTCGCCGAGAGGTCGGCGCGGGTGTCGTGAGCAAGTAGGGCGAGGGTATCCAGGATCGCCCGCGAGGCGGCGAATTCACGTCCCCTAAGCGGTCCCCATCCGATCCGAGAGAGCGCCGCGAGAATGGAGGTGAAGCTCATCCCGGCATTGAGGACGCCGCGCGCCCTCGGCGCTGGCACGGTCGCCGGTTGGGCGGCGGCATCCTCGGCACGGGGGCCGCTGATCGCGGCGCGGGCGGCGGCGATAAAGTCGGCGCGGTCCTGATCGGTCCAAGCAACGGCGGTGGTCATTGCTGACCTTCGATCATGTAGCGCACGGCCACGGTCACGTAACAGTGAACGAGCTTTGCCTTGGTCGCGCGGTCCTTGGGGCGTAGGCGCTTCGCGCCGGGGACGCCAGTATTGGCGGCGTCTTCGGCGCGCTGGAGGCTAACCGCTTGGGCTTTGCGCAGGAGCGAGCGGACAATAGCGGCGTCGGAGCTGGTAATCATGCCTGCTCCACCTCATCGGCGAGACGGCGAAGGGCGGCGGCGACGCCGGGGCGCGAGATGTCGGCGCGGGCGTGCATCTCTACTTCGCCGTTTCGGTGAATGAATACCATGGCGAGCATTTCGGCGGCGGTCTGATCGAGTTCTGCCATGAGGGCCGGGGAGATGTTGTCTGCGAGTCGGTTACTCATTGGAGGCATCTCCCATCTCGTTCACGTCGCGACGGTGCGACCAGATGCCAGCGGCAATGAAGGTCACGGCCATGAGCGGGACCGTGATAGGCCACGGGATGTAGAACGCGAACATGGCGGCGATAGTCGCGCCATAGGATGCCAGCGCCACGAGGGCGGCGAGGAACTGGGTCCAGTCAATTCGATAGCTCATGAGTCAGTGCTCCCGGTCTAGCGTCGATGTGGTGAGATGAATAGGGACACCCGCGTCCGCTAAGCGATCCAGGTCATTGATGGACCAGCGGCGCAAACCGAGGAGCTTTTTTGAGAGGACGGACTGTTGGACACCAATTGATGCGGCCATGGTCTCTTGATTGAGGCCAGCCGCGCGCATGTATCGAGTCACTTCAAGGGTGACGAAGTCCTGAGCGAGAGTCATACGGCTGGTTTAGTTCATTTCGGACTAATAATCAACAGGACAGGCCAGCTAATTTGTGTACGGCGGTCATACTCTTATGCCATTTTGGACTATCATGGGCACATGAGCACACTAACTAGCTTCTCCCCCGCGCCCGCGATCACGACGCGCGACGTCGTCGCGGCGAACGTTCGCGCCGAGGCGGCGCGGGCTGGCTTTAACCAGGTGCGACTAGGGCAAAGACTCGGCATATCGCAGGGTGCCATTACCAAGCGGTGGCGAGGTGAACGGCCCTGGCAGCTTGAAGAATTGGACAGTCTAGCCAGGGCGCTAGGCGTCTCGGTCGTAGATCTGGTAACTCCGACCGGACGGGAAACGCGCCTCCGACAGGACTCGAACCTGCAACCTCGGGATTGCGTCACAGTCCATATT
>ERZ773212.705-NODE-705-length-16303-cov-12.318870_pt1 | contig 16303 bp, 10 predicted proteins | sample MGYA00581005_ERZ773212 | MGnify/ENA primary metagenome ERZ773212 (study PRJEB29015, sample SAMEA2738154) | human oral metagenome | biome: human oral; feature: human-associated habitat; material: saliva | place: China | collected 2196 ... | reverse complement strand
AAAATTTCAAGCCGCTGGCTGGCCCCGACGGCGGCGACGGCGGCAACGGCGGCTCGGTCATCCTGGAGGTGAGTGAGCAAGAGACCACGCTGCTGAACTACCACCGCAGCCCGCACCGCCGCGCAGACAACGGAACGCCGGGCATGGGTGACTTCCGCCAGGGGAAGACCGGTGCGGATATCATCCTGCCGGTCCCCGAGGGCACGGTCGTGAAGTCGATGTCGGGCGAGCTGCTGGCCGACCTGACGGGCGCTGGTGCGCGTTTCGTGGTCGCTGAGGGCGGTCGCGGCGGCCTGGGCAACGCGGCGTTGGCCTCGAAGGCTCGCAAGGCCCCCGGATTCGCGCTCCTGGGTGAGCCGGGCGAGGAACGCGACGTCATCCTGGAGCTGAAGTCCGTGGCGGACGTGGCTCTCGTCGGTTTCCCGTCGGCGGGTAAGTCCTCGTTGATCGCGGCCATGAGTTCGGCTCGTCCGAAGATTGCCGACTATCCGTTTACGACGCTGGTTCCGAACCTCGGCGTTGTCTCCGCTGGCGACACGCGTTACACGGTCGCTGATGTTCCCGGCCTTATTCCTGGTGCCTCCCAGGGCCGAGGCCTTGGCCTGGATTTCCTGCGTCACATTGAGCGCTGCGCGGTTATCGTGCACGTGCTGGACACGGCCGCTTTCGAGACTGACCGCGAACCCGTGGAGGATCTGCGCATCATCGAGGCCGAACTGCGGGCGTACCAGGGTGACCTCACCCAGGTCGAGGGCTACGTGCCGATCATGGAGCGCCCCCGCGTCATCGTTCTGAATAAGATCGACATCCCAGATGGCCGTGACCTGGCCGAGATCACGCGCCCGGACCTCGAGTCTTTCGGGTGGCCTGTCCTCGAGGTTTCCGCCGTGTCCCACGAGGGCCTCAAGGAGTTGTCTTTTGTTCTGGCCGGCATCGTCGAGGAGGAGCGCGCGAAGCGTCCCGCCCTCGAGGTCGCCCGTCCCGTCATTCGCCCGAAGGCCGTGGGCCGCAGCGTGGAGATCACGGTGCGCAAGACCCGCAAGGACGGCGAGGACGTCTTCCAGGTGCGCGGCGACAAGCCCGAGCGCTGGGTGCGTCAGACGGACTTCGCCAACGACGAGGCCGTGGGGTACCTTGCAGATCGCCTGAACGCCGCGGGCGTCGAGGACGAGCTGATGAAGGCTGGCGCGGTCGCTGGCGACACCGTCGTGATCGGCGACCTGGATGGAGGTGTCGTCTTTGACTGGGAGCCGACCCTGACGACCGGTCCCGAGCTGCTGGGTTCTCGCGGCACCGACCTGCGCCTAGATCAGAACACCCGCCCGAGCCGTAAGGAGCGCCGCGAGGTGTACCACCAGGTCATGGATGCCAAGAGCGCGGCCCGTGAGCAGCTGTGGACTGAGCGTGAGGCCGGTCATTGGACGGATGCATCGGATCAGTCATGAGCGGAGTGACCGCGGCTTCTCGCATTGTCGTCAAGATCGGATCCTCCTCGCTCACGCGCGAGGACGGTGGTCTGGACCTGAACCGTATTGACGCCGTCGCTCGCCTCGTGTCCCGCTGGCGCGGTCGCGACCGCGAGGTCGTGATTGTCTCCTCGGGCGCTGTCGCCGCGGGGCTGGATCCGCTCGGTTTTTCAGCCAAGCCGAAGGACCTGCCGAGCGTGCAGGCCGCCGCCGCGATGGGCCAGGGACTCCTGATGGCGAGGTGGACCGCCGCCTTCCAGGCGCATCACCTCGACGCCGCCCAGGTGCTGCTGACCACGGACGACGTGATGCGCCGCGACCACTACACGAACGTGCGCGCGGCCCTCTCGCGGCTCCTCGGCCTCGGCGTCGTGCCAATCCTCAACGAGAACGACGCGGTGACCACCCGCGAGCTGCGTTTCGGCGACAATGATCGACTTGCTGCGCTCATCGCCCAGATGATCAAGGCCGACGCGCTCGTGCTGCTGACGGACGTTGACGGCCTGTATACGGCTCCTCCGGATCATCCGGGTTCGGAGCTGATCGAACGCGTCGCCAGCGCGGACGACCTCATGAGTGTGCTCGTGACCGGCGCGGGTTCTCGCGTTGGCACGGGCGGCATGGCGACGAAGGTGCAGGCCGCGATGCTGGCGACGGCCAGCGGCATCGGCGTGCAGCTGGCCAGCGCAAACGACCTGGGGCCCGTCCTGGAAGGCCGCCGCGTCGGCACCTGGTTCGAACCGTCGGCCCAGCGTCCGGCCTCTCGTCGCCTGTGGATCGCACACGTGGCACCCTCTCGCGGCGAGATCATTGTCGACGAGGGAGCTGCGAAGGCGATCACGGTCGGCAAGAAGTCTCTGTTGGTCGCTGGCGTGCACTCGGTGCTCGGTCATTTCGAGGCCGGAGACGTTGTGGACGTTGCCAGCCCGACCGGACTCATCGCGCGCGGCGTGTCCGGCTACGACTCGGACACACTGGGCCAGATCGCCGGCGCGGGTATGGAGCGGCTGGTGGCGGCAGGATACGAGCATCCCAGGCCAGCAATTCACCGCGACGACCTGGCGGTGTTAGGTGACGCATTTTCTGCGCTGAGCGCTGACTGACAGGGACCGCCCCGCACTCGTGTGACATGATGTGCGAGTGGATACTGCTGCTGATATTTCCCAGGTGACCGACGCTGCCCGCGACGCGGCGCGCGTGCTCGCAAACGCGACGACCCAGGTGAAGAACCGCGGGCTTGAAGCGATCGCGGCGGCGCTCATCGAGCGCTCCGACCAGATCCTGACCGCCAACGCCGAGGACGTGGCGCGCGGCCGCGCGGAGCAGATGAGCGAGGGCCTCCTCGACCGCCTTGCCCTGACAAAGGACCGCATCCGATCCATCGCTGACGCCGTTCACGAGATCGTTGCCCTGCCCGACCCGGTCGGCCAGGTCGTGCGAGGAACCCGCACTGACATCGGCCTGCGCGTCACTCAGGAGCGCGTGCCCCTCGGCGTCGTCGGCATCATCTACGAGGCCCGCCCGAACGTCACCATCGACGCCGCGACCCTGGCGATCAAGGCTGGTAACGCGGTCATCTTGCGTGGCGGGAGTGCAGCCCAGGCCTCGAACCGGGTTCTCATCGAGGTGTGCTGCGACGCACTGACCTCCGTCGGCCTGCCCGCTGACGCGATCCAGACTGTCGACCAGTGGGGTCGCGCGGGTGCACGCGCCATGATGCGTGCGCGCGGTGCGATTGACGCACTCATCCCGCGTGGGGGAGCGGGCCTCATCAACGCCGTCGTCGAGGAGTCACGCGTACCCGTTATCGAGACGGGCACCGGCAACTGCCACCTGTACGTCGACGCCTCCGCCGACCTTGAGGCAGCGGAAGCCATCATCATGAACGCCAAGACGCAGCGCGTGGGCGTGTGCAACGCGGCAGAGACCCTTCTGGTTCACGCCGACGTCGCCGCCCGCTTCCTGGTCGCCGCCATCACTCGCCTGACGACCGCGGGCGTGACCATCCACGCTGACGGTGCCACTCGCGCCATCGTGGACGACCAGCCCTCCATCGACGCCGACATGATCGTGGATGCCACCGAGGCCGATTGGTCGACCGAGTACTTGTCGATGGACCTCGCGGTGCGTGTCGTCGGCAGCGTGGAGGAAGCGACCGAGCACATCCGCCGCTACTCGACCGGCCACACCGAGGGCATTGTCGCATCCGATGTCGCCGCTATTCGCGCTTTCCGCGCCGGGGTGGACGCCGCCGCGATCGCGATCAACGCCTCGACGCGTTTCACCGACGGCGGCCAGCTGGGGCTGGGAGCCGAGGTCGGCATCTCCACTCAGAAGCTCCACGCGCGCGGCCCCATGGGGCTGACGGAGCTGACGACGACCACCTGGATCTACGAGGGAGAAGGAACCATCCGCCCGTGAGCACGCAGGACAAGGAAGCAGGCCCGGCCTCGGACGGGGAGGCGATCGAAAAGACCACGGAGGCCACCGCGGGCGTGACAGCCGCCCCCGCGCTGCCCCAGCATCCTCCGCGCGCCCTGCGCAGGAGGCGGGCAATCGGCATCATGGGCGGCACCTTCGATCCGATCCACCACGGACACCTCGTCGCCGCCTCCGAGGTCATGGACGTATTCGGACTCGACCAGGTTGTGTTCGTACCCGCCGCTATGCAGCCATTCAAAGCGGGGCGGCGTGTCACCTCAGCCGAGCACCGCTACCTCATGACGGTCATCGCGACCGCCTCGAACCCACGTTTCGCAGTCTCGCGCGTCGATATCGACCGCGGGGGCACGACGTACACGATCGACACGCTGGCGGACCTGTCGCGCGAGTACCCGGATTCGGATTTCTACTTCATTACGGGTGCCGACGCGCTGGCGCAGATCGCGCAGTGGAAGGATGCCGACAAGCTCTTTGAGCAGGCGCACTTCATCGGCGTGACGCGTCCCGGGCATAACCTGTCGGACCCCGGCCTGCCGCACGAGTCCGTGTCGCTGCTGGAGGTGCCCGCCATGGCGATCTCGTCGACGGACTGCCGCACGCGCGTCGAAGAGGGCAAACCGGTCTGGTACCTGGTGCCCGACGGCGTCGTCCAATACATCAACAAATACGGCCTGTACCGGTTCTAACTCAAGGAGAAACGTGAGCCTTCCCGACGCTACCGCAGAACTGGCGAGCCTGGTTGCTCGCGCCGCACACGACCGCGGCGGCATCAACCCGGTGCTCGTTGACGTGACCAGCAAACTCGCCCTGGCGGATGCCTTCGTGGTTGTCTCGGCCCCGACGGACCGCCAGGTACGCGCCATCGCCGAGGACATCATGGACCGCATCTGGGCCGAGCAGCATCGCCGTCCCGCCCACATCGAGGGGCGCGCGGAGGGCACCTGGGTGCTCCTCGACTACTCGGATATGCTCGTGCACGTTCTCTCCGAGGAGGAGCGCGAGTACTACGCGCTCGAGCGCCTGTGGGGTGACTGCCCGGCGGTGCCCATCGACGTGGATACGGAGGAGGCCCGCGCAGCCGCAGCTGAGCGTGCCGCGACCCATGGCGCGGAGTCCGCGCAGTGAGCGCGTCGCGTATCGTCCTGCTGCGCCACGGCCAGACGGACTTCAACCTGGCGCGCCGCTTTCAGGGGCGTATCGACGAACCCTTGAATGACTCGGGACGCTCCCAGGCAGCCGGTGCCGCAGGTGTGCTCGTGTCGCGCCTGTGCGAACCGAGCGCCGAGGTCGGTATGGTCGCCGCCGAGACCTCGCGCAGCTATGACGACGGGGGAGTACGCATCGTGTGCTCTCCGCTGGTGCGTGCGCTCGACACGGCCCGTATCCTCGCGCGCGTGTTCGACATCGCCGGCTATCCCTGTGAGGGTCCGGTCAGCGATGAGAGGCTCACGGAGCGCTTCTACGGCACCTTCGAGGGGAAGACCTACGAGGAGATCGCCCGCGAGCAACCCGAGGCCTACTCCGAGTATCGAGACACCGGTGAATGTGGGCGTGCCGAGGTTGAGCGCTCCGAGATCGTGGGGGAGCGATTCCGCGACGCCGTCCTCGAGGCCGCGGCCGCGTGCCGGTCGGATCAGTCTCTCATCATCGTCTCGCACGGCTCCGCTATCGCGCGGGGCATCGTCTCCCTGCTGGGGCTCGATCCCGCGGACTTCAACGGCCTGCGCGGCGTCGATAACTGCCACTGGTCGGAACTGGTGCCCGTTGGTGTCTCAACCGCGAAGAGCGCAGCGCGCACCGGATGGCGCCTGGCATCGCACAACATCGGGGCTCGCGAGGATATCCTGGGGGCGTAACACGCCTCCGGGGGTCTCGTTTGCCTAGCATTTCAACAGTTTCATGATGGTGTGATCAGCGACACTTGGTTTCGATTTGCGTGCCTCTCGAAAAGTTGGCTATTATTTATCAGGTCGCCGGGGGTGACGAACTAAATAAAGGGGCTATGGCGCAGTTGGTAGCGCGCTTCCATGGCATGGAAGAGGTCGGGGGTTCGAATCCCCCTAGCTCCACCGGAAAAACCGACACTCAGCTTGTGAGTGTCGGTTTTTTATTGCTCAGAGAGCCTTGTGGTCGCTTTCTTTTCTCTGGCTTGCTCGCCGCTGCGCTTCTGAATTTCTTCGGGGTCTGTGGGGTGTTGGTCGATGTTGACCTGCCTCTCGCCGTTGTTGTGTGTGCTGCTGCCAGTGTGCCTTGACGTTGCGGGGTGCATCGCGTGAGTGTGGGGGTGAGGGGCTGTGGTGGATTCGAAGCGGTGGATGTTCCTGTTGGTGCTGCTCATGATCCATCTGTGCTCAGCTCATGGACAGTGTTATCCAGCTTTCGCTAGGTGGGCCTACGTGCGCGCTGATGGCTTCAAGCATCATGGGGTGAGGTGAGTGGGGGAGTGCTGTCTGCCTCGTTGCTACAAAGGTGTTGTTACGTATAAATCGTACAAGGGGTCAGTATCTAACTTGCTTAGCGGTAAGCCATCAGGCGGTTAATATAACGTTTTGGTATCGGCATGTGGGATGTTCAAAATCTGTGAAACCGAGAAAACGTTGCAATTTCAGAGAATTGCATGTAATTACTTACTCGAAAAAGTTTGAAATCTCGTAAACCGCATGGAAAGATTTACCTGTCTCTGTTCCATAGTGTTAGGCCGATAGTTAATGTCGTTCCAACTCACCCGCACTCACACCACGGTGGTGCTCGCCGCCACCACGATCGCGGCATCTCTCGTTGTGATCCCCTCACTGGCCGAGGGAAACCATGCCACCGAGGATCCCTTCTGCGCGTCCCTCACTGGCGCAGACGCTCGCATCACTGCTGAGTACAACCCGCTGCTCGCCCAGTACGCCGACGCGGCTGCGGGCAATTCGGCCGGTAACAAGGCCGATCCTGAGCGTGAGGCTCAGCTTCGTAAGGACCTCGCCGACGCTCAGGCTGCCCTGGAGGCTGCCAAGCAGGATGCCGAGAAGCCTAATCCCTCTGTCGGCGATGCTCCCGCCGCCGGAGATGCGCCCGCTGCGGACACTACTGTTGACCGCGGTCTTGACTGGGTTGATTGGTCCAAGGTCGATTACGAGACCCAGGCCAAGATCATTGAGGCCCTCATCGTTCAGAAGATGAATGCCTACCGCGCCAACGTTGGCCTGCCCGAGTTGGTCGTGTCGGACACCGTTACTGTCGATGCTCGCTCGTGGAGCAAGCACATGTCCGATACCGATTCTTTCGAGCATGATCAGTCCTACAAGAACATGGGGCAGGGAGCTCTCGACGGAGCAGATACCATGTCTGCTGCTGAAAATATCGCCTACAACCACCTTGAGAACTTCTCTGCCGGCGGCGGCATGAAGACTCCTGCGCAGGCTGCTGCTGATCTCTTCGATCAATGGAAGAACTCTAAGGGGCATGACCGTAACATGCTCGGTGCGAGCAACACTGTTGGCGTCGGTGTGTACATTGCCAAGGGCAGTGAGGGCACACGCGTCTACGGCACGCAGAAGTTCTATGGCGTCACCGGTGGTTCGCCGAACTTGTCGCGCTTCCACACGACCGGTGACACGGCCTCGGCCTACGGCTTCGACGGCAAGGCCTTCAATACAGACAATACGAACTACGTCTCCGGCCTTGCTGGATCCGGCGATGAGCAGCGCGCAAACTCCTGGGAAAAGATGGTTGGCGCGCTCCCGGGTTCTGCCCTCCCCGTGGATGTCTCGACTCTGCCCGCCAAGAATGGTGCCGCGGCTCCGGCGACCCCCGCGCCCGCTCCGGCGACCCCCACTCCTGCTCCCGTCGACGATAAGCCCTCGGTTGATGCCGATAAGGCCGTTGCTGACGCTCAGGCCGCTGTCGATGCTGCTCAGAAGGCCCTGGATGACTACCTGGCCTCGGTCTCTGAGGATAAGTCTGCTGTGGACCTCGAGGAGCTCGACGCTCAGCTCGATAAGGTTGCTGACTCGATCGCTGCTGACACCTCCGTGCGCCCTGAGAAGGATGGCGGCGTGACCGTCCTTGAGGGTGACAACAAGGCTGAGCGTTACCTGACAGCCGAGGAGTACCGCGCCGCGCTGACGAACTGCACCGCTGCGGAGATTCCGAACCCGGTGATCGGTCAGCCCTCCGCTCCGGCACCGGGACCCGAGACTCCGGCGACTCCTGAGCCTTCCGCTCCCGCGCCTGGCCCGTCGACTCCGACGACGCCTGAGCCTTCCGCTCCGGCCCCTGGTCCGTCGACTCCGGCGACGCCTGAGCCTTCCGCTCCCGCGCCTGGCCCGTCGACTCCGGCGACTCCTGAGCCTTCCGCTCCCGCGCCTGGCCCGTCGACTCCCGCGACGCCTGAGCCTTCCGCTCCGGCCCCTGGCCCGTCGACTCCCGCGACGCCTGAGCCTTCCGCTCCCGCGCCTGGTCCGTCGACCCCCACCACCACGGCTCCGGTTGTTCCGGCACCTGCCCCGTCGCAGCCTTCGACCCCGTCGAAGACTCGTCCGCAGACCATCGCCTCCACGGGCACCACGGCCATCTGGGTTGCGGTTGGTGCTGTCGCGGTCCTGGTCGCTGGCATTGGTGCGCTCATCGCATCGCGTCGCGCCAAGAACTGACGCTGTGATTGAAGCCCCCGTCGATGAGTTCGCTCATCGACGGGGGCTTCCCCTATGCGGTAGCCGTCAGTTTGCCAAGGGATGTGGTTGTGTGTTGGTGTTGCGTTCAGTGAGTGAGAGCATATACTCGGTAAATGAGTGTTGCGAAACTGAGGCCGTGTCGACACGGTGACACCCGTTCCGTTGAGGGAGCGGGTTCGTTCGCTCCTTCTATCGAGAGGAACATGCATGCGTCCCATCCGTGCGCATCGAAGTGTGGTTGCAGCGCTTGGTGCTGCTGCCCTTGTCGTCGGTGGTGTCATGCCTGCCTTTGCGGCAGATGCTGATCCCATCCCGGATCCGGTGCCAACCGTTCAGCCGACCGCTGATCCGCAGTCGGACCCTGCACCCAACCCGGACCCTGCACCTGATACCGCTCCGCAGTCTGATCCTGCACCCGCGCCTGACCCCAAGCCCTCCTGGAAGCAGGACGCTGTTGGATGGTGGTATGACCTGGGCAACGGCAGCTTTGTGCATAGCGAGGTGCGCGAGATTGGTGGCAGTGCCTACCGCTTTGACGCCAATGGCTACATGGTCACCGGTTGGTATGGTGTTAACGGTGCGTGGGAGTATTACGGCACCTCGGGTGCGCAGGCGCGCAGCTGGGTGCAGGTGGGGAGTTCCTGGTACTACCTGGATCCGGAAACTGGCATCATGCGTACGGGTTGGCAGAACGTCGGTGGCACCTGGTACTTCCTGGATGCCTCGGGGGCCATGGCGACCGGCTGGGTGAGTCAGGGTGGTGCGTGGTACTACATGGACGCCAATGGTGCGATGCTGACGGGCTGGAACGTTGTTCGGGGTTCCTGGTACTACTTCCGCAGCTCCGGTGAGATGGTGACCGGCTGGCTCAACCTCGGAGGCACGTGGTACTACCTGAACGGATCTGGCGCGATGGTAACGGGTACGCAGTGGATTGGCTCTGAGCGCCACTGGTTCTACGACTCGGGTGCCTGGTGGGGGCTGTACCCGGAGCCCTCGCGTGGTGGCGGTTCTGGCAATGCGCGTACGTTCAACAACTGCACCGAGGCGTGGAACGCGGGTGCTGCTCCACTGCGCCGTGGAGATCCGGGTTATAGCGCAGATCTTGATCGTGATGGTGACGGTGTCGCCTGCGAGGTGCGTCCTCGCTGAGCGTGTTCCGCTTCCCTTGACCCCGGCCTCGTTTTATTTGTTTCGACGAGGCCGGGGTCCTTCTGTGTATGCGGTGCATGTGGGGTGGTGGAGTGTCTTGGTGAGTGTGACGGTGTGGTGATGTGTTGAACTGCCTATGTGTGCGCGATGTTTGGTCAGATCTGGCAGATGTGAGAGTGACGGCTTCGTATATTTTCAATATATCCAACCATAAGTAGTTTGTCGTGTGAATGTTATGGAATGTTTTTAGGCGATATGCACCACTCATTTAGTGTGATTTGGAACATAATGGATGTTCCATGGTTGATTATCGACAAACTGTTATATATACTCAGTAATGCGTTAGCGCGAAACCATCGCCGACTTCAGTGCTGGACGACCAATGGGGCCCTTCAGTAGCTGTGAGTAAGACGCCACCACATCTTGAGAGGAACACGCAGATGCGTCCCATCAATGCCCGTCGTACCATGATCGCCGCCCTCGGTGCTGCCGCCGTCGTCGCTGGAACCGTCGTCCCCGCCTATGCGGCCCCCGTCACCCTCGAGGAGGGTACGCCGGGTGATGCTGCTGCTGCGGTTGAGCAGCCTGCTGCTGAGGACCCCATCCCCGCCACAGACGAGAAGCCCGCCACGGACGAGAAGCCCGGTGCCGAGGATCCCGCCGCGGATGAGAAGCCCGCCACGGACGAGAAGCCCGCCACGGATGAGAAGCCCGGTGCCGAGGACCCCGCCACGGAAGACCCGGCAGCTGACGACGAGGACGGCGAGGAAGGCCCCGTTGCTTCCTGGAAGCACAACGATAAGGGCTGGTGGTTCGACTTGGGTGACGGCGACTACGCCAAGGATGAGCAGGTCGAGATTGATGACCAGATCTACCGATTCGACTCCGACGGCTACATGGTGACCGGCTGGCACCAGGAGGAGGCTGGCTGGGAGTACTTCACCCTCAATGGCCAGCAGATCTTCGGTTGGGCCAGCTGGAACGGCTCCTGGTACTTCCTTTCGCCCGAGAATGGCATCATGCAGACCAGCTGGATCAACGTTGATGGCACCTGGTACTACCTGCACCACTCGGGTGCCATGGCCACCGGCTGGGTCAAGCTTGGAGGTGACTGGTACTACTTGAACGAGTCCGGTGCGATGGCCACCGGCTGGGCCGAGATCAACGGCACCTGGTACTACATGGACAAGAACGGTGCGATGGTCACCGGCTGGGCCGAGATCAATGGCTCTTGGTTCTACATGGACGAGAACGGCGCGATGGTCACGGGCATCCAGACCATCGACGGCAAGCGTCAACTCTTCCACGATTCCGGTGCCTGGGCTGGCCAGCTCTGAACCTGGCTCAGTGGCGGTGCCTGTGCCAGCGGCGCACTGAGTCCATCACACGCGCATAACGGACCCCGACCTCGACGAGGCTGGGGTCCGTTTCCCTCTTGGAGGCGGTATGCGGGTGCCGAGCGGGCACATGCGTGACAGGAAGGGCAAGCAAAAACACGGTGGGGGCGTGGTCAGTCGGCCACGCCCCCACCATCTCTCAACGAGCAGATCAGCCCGCGTCGACCGCCTGGTTGGCGATCTGGCGCTCACACACGTCGATGAGCTCGCGGATGATGCGCAGCGTACCGGCAGAGGCGTCGGCGTGAGCGTCGATCCATGCCTTGCCCGACGCGACCACGTCGACCTCGGTTGTGTAACCGGCCAGAGCGGTCGGGAACAGCAGCGTGGTCAGGTCTTCGGCGGTGTGGAAGGTGAAACGCTCCCAGATGCCCGCCAGTGCGTCGAAGTATTCCGCGACGTAGGGGGCGTAGGCCGAGGGGTTGGTGCGTGCCTGTGCCCAGAAGCCCGAGATCATCGCCCAGCGGGTGTCGTTGGGGATTGAGGTGTCGGTGAGGACCTTGTCCCACACGTCGGCCTTGATCCATTCGCCTGCGCGCGCGGCGCGGCAAGCCGCAGCGTTCTGATGGCCGGTCATCGTGTCGTCCTCGGCCTCGAGAGCGTTGATGTCGGACTCGGTGGCGACGCTGCCGCGCACGAGCGAGACCAGGAGATCCCACTTGAGGTCGACGTCCAGGTCCAGGCCGTCGAGGGTCTGGGTGGCGTCGAACAGGCCGCGGACGGCCTCGAACTGCTCCTCAGAGGAGGCATTGCGCGCGGCTGCGGCCACGAGCATGCGCTGCGCGTCCGAGCCGGAGGCGGCGGTGCGAGCCAGGAGCAGCAGGCGACGGCCCGTATCCTCGGCGGCCTCGGGGCGAGCCTGCGGTGCAACGAAGGTGCGCACGGCCTCGTCGATGTGGCGCAGGGTCAGCATGAGCAGGCTCATGTTGTTCTCAACCGGGATCGAGGTCAGCGCGAGGTTCAGGTAGTCGCGAGCCGGCATCTCGCCGTCGCGGGTCATGTCCCACGCCGAGGCCATGACGACGCCGCGCGTGAGGGAATCCGTGAACTTGGTGATGTTAGCGACCGCGAAGGCCAGGGACTGTTCGTCCAGGCGCACCTTCGCGTAGCCGAGGTCACCGTCGTTGACAAGGATAAAGTCCGGACGAGCGATGCCCGCAGCGGCCTCGACGACCGTGGACGCGCCGTCGACATCGAGCTCCTCGCGGAAGACCTGGGTGAGCGTCCCCTCCTCGGTCAGTGAGTAGCCCGCGACGCCCAGGCGATGCGGACGCAGGGAGGCGCCCTCGGAGAAGGCTTCCTGCGTGATTTCAAGGCGCTCAATCGTGCCGTCCTCGGCGGTCGTGACGACCGGACGCAGGAGAGTCACGCCGGCTTCCTCCAGCCACACCTTCGACCACGAGGCCAGGTCGCGGCCCGAGGCGGCGGCCAGCTCGGAGAGCAGGTCGTCCAGAGTGGCGTTGGCGTAGGAGTGCTTCGTCAGGTACTCGTGCAGGCCCGCGAAGAAGGCGTCGCGTCCCACGTAGGAGACGAGCTGACGTAGCACGGAGGCACCCTTGGCGTAGGTGATGCCGTCGAAGTTGACCTCGACGTCCGCCAGGTCGCGGATCTCAGCCGTGATCGGGTGCGTCGTGGGCAGCTGATCCTGCTTGAGGCCCCAGTCTTTGCGGACCATGAAGCCGGTCCAGCCTTCGGTGTACTTGGTGGCCTCGGCCAAGGCCAGGTGGCTCATGAACTCAGCGAAGGACTCGTTGAGCCACAGGTCGTTCCACCATTTCATGGTGACCAGGTCGCCGAACCACATGTGCGCCAGCTCGTGCAGGATCGTGTTGGCGCGAGCCTCCATCTGAGCCTCGGTGGGACGGGTACGGAACACGTAGGCGTCGCGGAAGGTCACGCAGCCCGCGTTTTCCATGGCACCTGCGTTGTACTCGGGCACGAAGATCTGGTCGTACTTCGTGAAGGGGTAGGCGATACCGTAGGCACCCTCGAAGAACTCGAAGCCGCGACGGGTGATGTCGATGATCTCGTCGGCGTCCAGGTGATCGACGATCGAGGCGCGCGCGTACACGCCCAGGTCGATCGTGCGGCCGTCGGAGGACGTGAGCGAGGCCGTGGTGCCCTCGTAGGGGCCGGCCACGATCGCGGTGATGTACGTCGACATCTTTTCCGTGGTCGCGAAACGGTAGGTCCACGCGTCGCCGTCTTCCTCGGGGGAGGGGGTGGGGGCGTTGGAGAAGACCTTCCAACCCTTGGGGACCTTGACGGTGAGAGTAAAGACCGACTTCAGGTCGGGCTGCTCGAAGGTCGTGTAGACGCGGCGCGCGTCCGGGACCTCGAACTGGGAGTAGGTGTAGGCCTGGCCGTCCGCGGGATCGACGAAGCGGTGCAGACCTTCGCCCGTGTGCATGTACTGGCAGGACGCGTCGACCTCGAGGACGTTGTGTTCCGCCAGGTTGTTCAGCGCGATGCGGTTGTCCTGGTGGGTGGAGAACGGGTCGAGGCCGACGCCGTTGAGCCGAATCGAGTGCACGTTGTTGGACACGAGGTCCGCGAACGTGGACGCGCCTTCGCGCGCGTCGAACTCGATGCGGGTGAACGATCCGAAATCGGTGTCGCCGCGCGTGAGGTCCAGCGAGATCTCGTAGCGTGTCACGGAGGAGATGACCGAGGCGCGCTCGGTCGCTTCCTCGCGAGTGAGGTTCAGGCCTGGCATGGGGTGCCTTTCCGTCGATGGAATGGGGGCGCTGTCGCGCCAAACATTCCTATGGTGTCATGTGTTGCAGGTGAATGCGAGGGGCGCGCCGAAATGTGTCCGCTGGGACACGCTTTTACCAAATGGTGACGCGTTCGGCCGGACCGAGCCACATGCCGTCCCCGGGCTTGACATCAAACGTCTGGGCGAAGGCATCCAGGTTGCGCAGCACCTGGTTGCATCGGAACTCCGCGGGGGAGTGGGGGTCGACTGCCAGCATCTGTCGGGCGAACTGGGGGCGGGTTGCGGTCCGCCAGGCGCGCGCCCACGAGAGGAAGAAGCGCTGAGCTCCGGTGATCTCGTCGATGACCGGGGCCGTTCGCGGGGTGAGTCCCTGCTCGGCCAGCGCGGCCACCCACGCCTTCCATGCGATTGTCATGCCGCCCAGGTCGCCGATGTTCTCGCCGATAGTCAGGGCGCCGTTGACGTGGGGGAGCGAGCGCTCGGTGCCGTTTTCGCTGTCGTCGGCCACGGCCTCGTCACCCTCGGTGGGCAGGAGGACGGAGGGCGTGAGGACGTCGTACTGTCCGATGAGGGCGTGGGTGCGTTCCTCGAAAGCGGCCCGGTCCTCCTCGGTCCACCAATTCGACAGGTTGCCGTCGCCGTCGTATCGGGAGCCCTGGTCGTCGAAGCCGTGGCCGATTTCGTGACCGATGACCGCGCCGATCGCGCCGAAGTTCACCGCGTCGTCCGCCTGCGCGTCAAAGAACGGGGGCTGGAGGATCGCGGCGGGGAACACGATCTCGTTCTGGGTGGGGTTGTAGTAGGCGTTGACCGTCTGGGGAGTCATGTACCACTCGTCGCGGTCGACGGGGCCGCCCAGCTTGGCCCACTCGCGGTCGGTGGCGTGCGCGTTGGCGGCCCGCACGTTGTCCACGAGCGTGGCGGAGGAGTCCAGGTGCAGTGTCGAGTAGTCGCGCCACTTCACGGGGTAGCCGATCTTCGGGTTGAAGGTCGCCAGCTTGGCCAGCGCCTTGACCTTGGTGTCCTCGCTCATCCAGTCGAGGCCTCGGATCGACTCGCCGTAGGCGTCGAGGAGGCGCTGGACGAGCGCATCCATCGCTTCCTTTGCGTCGGGCGGGAAATGGCGGGCGACCCACGCGCGGCCCATGGCGTCGCCCAGGTAGGACTCGATGAGGGACAGCGCGCGCTTCCAGCGGGGGCGCAGCTCCTGCGTACCGGAGAGAGTGCGGCCGTGGAAGTCGAAGTTCTCCTCCACGAAATCAGCCGAGAGCAGGGAGGCGCGCGCGTCGATGATCGACGCGCTCAGCCACTCCTTGAGGGTGGCCAGGTCGGTGCTCTCCCACAGGGAGGCTGCGCCGCGCAGGAAGTCGGGTTGGTCCACGTTGACGACGAGGCCGCAGACCGGCATGCGGACTCCGCGTGCCCAGGCGTCCCAGTCGAAGCCGGGGGCGAGCGACGCCAAGCGGGTCCACGGCGTCGGGTTATCCGACAGGAGCGGGTCGCGGTTGGACACAGAGTCGCGGTGATGTGAGGCCAGGGCTGTCTCCAAGGCCATGATGCGCTTCGCCGCACCTTCGGGGTCGGCCACGCCCGCCAGGGCCAGGAGGCGTCCGGTGTGGGCGACGTAGGCCTGGCGAATGGACTCGTAGTCCTCCTCACGGTAGTAGGCCTCATCGGGCAGGCCGATGCCGGACTGGACGAGGGAAACCATGTAGGAGGAGGAATCATGAGGGTCAGTACCCACGTAGGCGCCCACCAGACCGCCGATGCCGGCGCGCATAAGCGCGCCCATGGCCTCGGCTAACTCCTCTCGCGTCGCGCAGGCGTTGATCGCGTCGAGTTCGGCGCGCAGGGGAGCGGCACCAGCGGCCTCGATAGTGTCTTCGTCGAGGAACTGCGTCCACAGGGTTGCGATGCGGTCCGCGTCCGGATCGTCGAGTCTGCCGGCGGCCGCGTCCTGCGCAATTGCGCGGGCATATTTTTCGGATGCGTCGCGCAGTGCGTGGAAGGCGCCGTCCATCGGGCGGTCGGCCGGAATTTTGTGGGTCGCCAGCCAGGTGCCGTTCACGTGGCGGTAAAAATCGTCTTGGGGGCGCACGGAGGGGTCCATGTTCGAAGATTCGAGGACGCGTGCGAGCAGTGTGTTTGTCATGCTCTCACTCTAGGGGGTCTGGTGCCTGTGGCGTGGATCGTAGCGATGTCGGCGAGGCGCAAACGGAATTACGTGACACGTATTGGTTGTTATTCCCGGTTTTGCGGCGTAATTAAGGTAAAGACGTGCGAATGAAACTTTGGCGCACACCGCGGATGCACATATGTGCATAGGGTTCTGCGAATTCGTTCAAATGGGGGTGTTTGGGGCAGAATTGTGAGCGCAATGAGGCACATCCTCATGAAGACGTGAAGGGAAAAACACGGTGAAGACACTTCGCACTGACGTGTGCGTCATCGGTGGCGGATCCACCG
>ERZ773212.696-NODE-696-length-16424-cov-12.201478_pt1 | contig 16424 bp, 19 predicted proteins | sample MGYA00581005_ERZ773212 | MGnify/ENA primary metagenome ERZ773212 (study PRJEB29015, sample SAMEA2738154) | human oral metagenome | biome: human oral; feature: human-associated habitat; material: saliva | place: China | collected 2196 ... | reverse complement strand
ACGAGGTGCGCGCGGTCGGCCGCGAGCTGGGCCTGCCCGACTACCTGGTGAACCGTCAGCCCTTCCCGGGCCCTGGCCTCGGCATCCGCATCATTGGCGAGGTCACGCGCGAGCGCCTGGATATCCTGCGCGCCGCTGACCTGATCGCCCGCGAGGAGCTCACGGCTGCCGGCCTGGATCAGGAGATCTGGCAGTGCCCGGTCGTTCTGCTCGCCGACGTTCGTTCCGTGGGTGTCCAGGGTGACGGCCGTACCTACGGCCACCCGATCGTGCTGCGCCCCGTGTCCTCCGAGGACGCGATGACGGCCGACTGGACGCGCCTGCCCTACGACGTCCTGGCCCGCATCTCCACGCGCATCACCAACTCGGTGCCCGAGGTCAACCGCGTCGTCCTCGACGTGACCTCCAAGCCCCCGGCCACCATCGAGTGGGAGTGACGCGCTCCTTCAGTTGAGCGCACAGACTCAAAGCTCCGGCCTCGTCCCTGATTCGTGGGACGAGGCCGGGGTTCGTTTGGCTTCGAGGTGATCATGGCGCGGGCGCTCCCTCATTCGCCGTCATCCCAGTCTCCCGGGAGCTGTGCGACGCCGTTTGAGTCCATGGTGGGGCGATAGGAGTAGTGCTCGAGTCTATCTAACGTGGGAGTCTCGGGGCGCATGTCGAAGGGGAGACCGCCAACCTCAATCGACTTAGCGAGGAAGATATTGATCGCGTCCGAGAGGCTAATTCCCCAGCGTGCATAGACGGCTGCGGCATCGGCCTTGATCTGCGCGGTCGTGCGGGTCTTGACCTCTGCGTTGCGGGTCATTGTTGGCATCATTGCTCCTTTCTCTATCTATATCCTAGTCCCAGAGTGGCACCAGAATGGCGATATTGTGGGGCGATATTGATGTGTTGTGGAGTGCTGCGGTGTAGTGGTAGGCAATCGTGCAACTTGATCTGAGGCCAGATTCTGGCCAGAATTATGGCTAAGGTTGAAAGGAGTGGTATGTCGACACTGACTATGGGTCTCGCTGAGGCGAAGAACAACTTTTCGCGAGTGACAGCAGAGGTGAATAGGACGGGGAAGCCTGTCACGATCCTCAAGAACAACAGGCCGTGGGTGGTCATTCAACCGGCGCAGCAGTCTGAGAGTGCTGTCGATGTCGCTGTTGACTTCATGGATGCCTACGCGGACGTGTTTGAAGAGCTCGCGAAGTGAATGCTTTCGCGTTTTCTTGGCATGAGGCCGGGGCTCGTTCGCCTCTGAGTCGGTCGTGAAGCCTCGCGTCGAGTAGGGTTCGTCGTAGCGAACCGGTCCCGTCGATCAAGGAGGATGACACGTGGATCTGCTGGAATACATGCGCTCGCAAAATGACATGACGCAGGATGAATGGGAGCGCTCCTTCGAGGAAGAGGTGCGGGAGTTTCTCGTCCTGGTCGCTGGCAGTAGCGGAGCTGGAAAGCGGAACGGCTTCTGGGAGTCCGCGCACTCCTATCTGGCATACGTGGACTGTGAGACCGGTGCCCTGTGCGCGGATGAGGGCAGGCTGGTCTACCCTGTGAGCGATGAGGAATATGCCGCTGGTGGCATCGTGGGTCGCTTCCGTGACGAGGAGATCTACCGCGTCGCGGCGCGCAAGAAGATTCCGCACGAGGTGCCCGAGGGCGTTGCTGTCTCCGCACAGAATCGCCTGCTGATCGTGGATGTCCTTGAGGAGAATTCACCGTGCCCCGCACTTGACGAGGTCCTGGCTGAGTATCGCAAGCCGGTAGTCCTTGAGGACGAGGAGTTGGGCGAGCTTACTCTCGACAAGGACTACGACACGTTCGAGGGAGTTGTCCTGTGGAGAGGTGAAGACATCGATATCTCGTTGGAGGTTGATTCGTCGAGCGAAGACACCTGGACCGCAGCTGTGGCCGCTATGAAGCAGATGGCGGCCGATCAGGATGCGTGGGACCGGGATATGCGGACGTTCGCCGCGCGCGAGCTCACCGAACTCGCGTGCGGATGGCGCGAATCGGCCGACGAGGACGTTCCGGAGATTACGGAAGAGAGCTTCTCGCAGCGATTAGATCTCACTAGTATCGCCATGGATCCCGATGGCTCATTCTCCGCCTACTTCGATGACGACGACATGTTCTTCGGCCACTGCGTCGTGGTGTACGGAACCCTGGCCGATGGGCTGGCCTCGGCGGTGATGGCGGGTTAGGCGTCCTGCGCGCTGGTCGGAGCGGCGCTATCGAGTTGGCGCAGGAGCACGTAGAGCCTGATCGAGGAGAGCAGGTCGGCGATGGGAATGGAATGCCCTCGTTTGTACTGTTTCGCCGTTTCATGGGAGATCAGCTGCTCGTCGCGCGCACGGGCGATCGCCGCGAATCCGTGGGTCGAGGTGACGATCATGATGATGTAGCTCCCCAGGAGTACAGGGAGGAGTATGAGTACCTGAGGGGCGGGGCCGCCTGGGGCGAGCACATACGGTCCGAGGTAAAGGATTATCAAGGATGTAACTAGGAAGAAAGGGAGGAAGCAGAGTTTGATGAGGAGGCCCCAGAAAGCCAGTTCGCGGGGCGTGCGCGTGTTGCGCGAGAAGTGCGTGCAGGCGACAGTCGCCGTAGCGAAGGCAATCATCACGAGCGGCCAGACGTCGATTCGGAGCATCGGGATGGGAGAAGGGAACGCCATAGTAAAAGGCCCGCCCGCGTAGGCCGTAACGACAAAACAGAATGAGGCCGCGAGGGACGCAACTGTGGGCCAGGGGATTCGTGAGGCTCTGGGGGTCCTCGTGGTGACGGTGTTGTCGAAGAGGGGAACTGGTTGAGCAACGTTGAGTGTGTATGAGGGCTGGTTGGTGCCCTGCGCGTTGGTTGGAACGGCGCCATCGAGTTGGCGTAGGAGCAGGTAGAGCCTGATCGAGGAGACCAGGTCGGCGATGGGAATGGCGTGCCCACGCATGTATCCCTTCGCCGTTTCAGGGGAGAGAAGATGTATGTTGCGCGCGCGGATAATCGCTGCAAACCCGTAGCACGAGGAGACGGCCATGAGGGCGCAGGACAGGGCGGCGGAGGGGATGATGGCTAATCCGAGCACCAACGCCTCATGGTTAAAAAACGACAGTCCTCCTATGACTGCAACAACAAAGAGGTTCACCAGGAATATTGGCAGGAAGCACAGCTTGAGGGTAAGACCCCAAAAAGCTAGGTGGCGCGCTCTCTCTGTGCGCACAAGCCTGAATGCGCTGGCTGCATTCGTGCCGCCGAGGGCGACCAGTAGCAAGAGCCAGATCGGCAGCGGAATTGGGCTGAAGGTGTTGTAGCCGAACAGGGTGCCCATGGGTTCGCGGGTGTACACCACGACGATGAACGCGATGGGCAGAGCGGCCCTGAGTATTTTGGACACGTGAAGACTCCCTCGTCGATCGTCGTTGATTGGAATCGAATATAGCAGTCCTTCTCCTGTGAAGATCTTGGTTTCCGTTGGCGCGTGAATGCTCCTAGCGTCTCGTCTGCGCGTGAGTGCGGCGACAGTGGCCGTTGGCTGGGTTAAGCCGAATGTGTAACGACGAAGAAAAGCTCGAAAACCTCAATGATGCCGATGTGCTGCCCGCCGCTCATCCCTTCGCAGGCAGAGGGCCAGGCTGATCGCTCCTGCCGCGCCGAGTGTTGCGCCGAAGGCTGCGTTCGCGGACACGTCTATGGCGGGGATTCCATGACCATGCCGCAGAGGTAGGGGATTAGCCAGATCGTCCACACGGCGACGCCAATTATGGTCGAACCGTCCCATCGACTCTGCGCGAACCTCCTGGTGAGATTCGCTCTCACTGTCGATGCCTAGGGGGCGTGGCCATGAACAACAAGGCCCCCTTGTTTACGCCACGAGGCCTACCCCGCCAAGCAGGGTAGGCCTCGCTAGTGCGCGTGGAGCCGCTATCGACATGGTCGGTGCACGGTCACGCCATACTCACGCGCTGGTGGAGTGTTACTTCTGGCCTTCCATCGTGTATCTCGGAGGGACTCGTGCAGTAATCGCACAGCCAGGCTTTCCAGCGTTTGAGTGTTCCCTACCTTGTCTAGCCCGCACAACCCCACAATGCGCACTGTCAGTGTTTGTGTGCGGTGATCGCAAACTGAAGGGGCAGGCGTTCGGGGTGCTCGCGAAGGTGCCAACCTCCAGCGGAATCCTGTTCCATGAGTTCGGGCCACGGACACCACGCCGCGCGCGGGGTCTCCTCAAGCTCATCGATCACCAAACCCGCGTTGATGAGAGCTGTGACGATCTGGCCAAGGGAGTGATTCCACTGGTGGTTTGTTGTGTGAGTAATCCGCGGCGCATCGGGGAAATCTATGTAGCTTGAATCGTCATCCCATGTCATCGGAGCATCCTGCTCGAAGTAGGGTGCCTCAATCTTTAGCCCGTCGGAAATATCCTCCCCGATTGTCATGAACATCGGGTGGTCATCGCGGATGAAGAAGGTGCCGGACACTGCTTGGCGCGCGTCGTACACGTTCGCGTGGACGAACTCCACGTCAGCGTCTGCGCGTTCGGCGATGCTGCGCGCGTGGGCAAGCGAAGCCTCGGACAGGTCGAGGCCAATGACGCGCGAGGCCCCGCGGCGCGCAAACCCGATCGTGTCGGTTCCGACGTGGCATTGCAGGTGGATGACGTCTTTGCCGGCGAGATTGCCGAATCGTTCGATATCTTGGGCCAGTTCGGTGCTAATGGCTGTCGGGTCCTCGAGAAGGCGCTGGTAGTCGCAGTAATTGCCAGCCATGTGCAGCTCGGTGCGGTCGTCCCAGTTGCGTTCATTGTCGGAAAACCACTGTGCGTGGCTGTTCGTTTCGTTCATTTCGTTATTGTATGCAGGTGGAATGTTGAGGAGGCGTACCCCCGTACCTCGGTGCCATCGAGCCGACGCAGGAGGTGTCAGCGAGCATAGAGCGCGAAAAGGAACGCTAGGAGAGGACCTGATAACGAGGCCTACCCCGCCAAGCAGGATAGGCCTCGTTCCGTGAGGGGTGCGTCGAAGTTGACGGTAGAGCGCCGCCGAACTTTTGGATGTTTCCCTATTACTTCTCGCTGTCGACGTCAGGCGCGAAGGTCGCGAAGAAGTGCTCGACCTCCGGCGTGCGCTGGAAGATCGGCTCGCTCTTGTCGAGTCCGTTGATCTGCGCCATCTCCTCGTTCGTCAGCTCGAAATCAAACAGGTCGAGGTTCTCAGCGATATGCGACGGGGTCTTGGAGCCGGGAACGATCGAGTGTCCCAGCTGCACGTGCCAGCGGAGGATGACCTGAGCAGGGGACTTGCCGTGAGTCTTCGCAATCTCTGCGATGACGGGTTCACTCATGATCGAGGCGTTGCCGCGCCCGCCGAGCGGATACCACGCCTGCAGTGCGATGTTGTGCTCCTTCAGGAGCGCCTTGAGTTCGGTCTGCGGGAAGTAGGGGTGGCACTCGACCTGGATAAGCGAGGGCTTGATCTCGGACTCGCCGAGGAGACGTCGGAGTTCCTCAATGGGGAAGTTCGAAATGCCGATTGCACGGACCTTACCTGCCTTGTAGGCCTCCTCGAGGTGACGGTAGCCGGTGCGAATGTCGCCAGCGTACTGGTGTAGGAGGAGCAGATCGATGTAATCGGTGCCCAGGCGCTCAAGCGTCTCGTCGATGGCGGTCTCGCTCTCGTAAGACGTAGGCCAGATCTTCGTCTCCAGGAAGATATCCTCGCGGGCCTTCGAGGAGGCACGCATGCCGCGACCGACGCCGCGTTCGTTGACGTAGAAGTTGGCAGTGTCAATCAGCTCGTAGCCGTTGTCCAGGGCGTAAGTCGTCGAGGCCTGCGCGTCTTCGGAGGACAGCTGGTAGGTGCCGAGGCCGACCTGGGGGATTTCGACGCCGTTATTCAGTGTAATGCGAGTCATGCTGTTTCCTTCTTCCTCACATGCATCGTGTCATGTATTAGTGTTAAGCCTACTGAGCTGCATGAACGTGGTTCTAGTGAGTCGTGCTCTCAGCGTATATGTGTCCACGTGGGAATAAAATGGCGACGTTGTCAATTGGTGGGCGAGCTGCGTGTGAGGTTCTGCGGTTCTCTTTGCTGTAGGTATGCCTGGATCTATACTGAACACCGTTCATTAATGATGGTTACGCGCAGAAAGGTGAGCGCCCCACGTGCCCAAGCAAGTGATCGACCGAGACCAGCTGATCGACGAGGCCTACAAGATCGCCTCGAATGATGGCATCTCTGCGCTTTCCGTGCGCAAGGTCGCGACCGCCTGCGGCATCGCTGTCGGCTCCGTCTACGTCTACTTCCCGACGAAAGCCGGCCTGACGGCCGCCGTGCTTACGCGCTTCTTCGACGAGACCTTCTCCGAGGAATTCTGCGTCGTGCGCGCAGGGGAGCGCTTCACCAGCTATGCCCGGCGCTTCCGCGCGACCCTGAGTGAGGCCCGCGCCTCCATGAGCGTCGACTGGTTCGCGGAGATGCGCCGCCTGCCCCGCAAGGAGCACGCTGCCCTCGAAGAAGTGCGAGGCCCGATGCTCGCCCACATGGAGCGCGGACTTCAGCGCGTCCTCGACGCGGACGAGGCCGTGGATCGCTCGCGCCTCGTCGGACCTATGAGTTCCGAGAGCGTTGCCCGCCTGACTCTGCGTGCCATTTTCGCCTCGCTGATGGAGGGCGCGGAGTGTGAGACGTTGTTCGCCCTCCTCGACGCCTCCCTGTACGACGGTGCGCCCGCCAATGAGAAGGAAGAGAACCGGTGAGTCGACTGCACATCAAGAAGAATCAGCTGATCGCCGTGGCCGGTGTGGTCTGGCTGCTCGCGGGTCTGAATGTGGCGGTCCTGGGCGTGCGCGCGGCCATCGGCATGCGCGGTCTTGCCGCGATCGTCCTCGTTGCGCTCGCGGGCGGTGCCGTCGCCATCTTCTGCGCCTTCCACCCCATGTTCAGCAAACTCGTCAAAAAGAATTCCCAGCGCATCCACGAGCTGGAAGGCGAGCGCCACAACCCCTTCCGCTTCTTTGATCGCAAGGGCTATATCATGATGGCGATCATGATGTCGTTTGGTATTGGCATGCGCGCCGCAGGACTCTTTCCTGACTGGTTCATCGCCTTCTTCTATACGGGCCTGGGCCTTGCCCTGAGCCTCGCCGGCGCCAGTTTCCTCATGCGCGGCGTGCGCGGTCGCGCGTGGGCGTTCCACGGAACCGACTGAGTGTTTCACGGGACCAACTGAGCGTTTCACGCGATCTTGGCCCAGGCCTCGTCGATGGACGAGGCCTCCGGTCGTTGGCTGCGTCGGCGTGTGGCTCATCGTGCGAATCTTGGAGCGGATAGGCCCTCTGTCTGCGGGTCATCCGGTGCTAGTGTTAGCCCGTTACACGGCACTCATGAACCGGGAAGGCACATGAAGTTTTATACCCTCGACTACATTGTGTCGCACCAGAGTTTGGATGCGACACGGCGTCTAGCAGCGATCATCGTCTTGCTCGTTGTGGCTCTCGCTTTTAGTGCCCTGTATTTGCATAACCGGGTGAAAACACGCTGGCGTGACGCGGGCATTGGGCTCTTCGTGTTCTCGCTCGTCCTGCTGGGAATCCAGACCGAGCAATACCTGAAGGTCAGCGATCAGCAGTCGCAGGCGCAGCTGCTCGTGGGCTTCATGGAGGGTGTTGCCATCGATCATGGCGTCAACGTGGAGGACGTGTTGGTGAGTTCGCGGTCCCTGCAAGACGGCATGATTGTGCGATTCAACGAGGAGGACTACACCGTCCACCTCAATAATGACAACAATTCCTTCACTCTGGAACGTACGCATGTCATCGACCATGGCGTCTACGTGAATGGAGAGCGCTGACATGGACTTCTATACGCTGACGGCTATCAAGTTCGCACTCGGTATCCTCACGATGCTGCTCCAGATCAACATCTTGGGAAAGCGCGACTTCTCGCTGAATACGCCTCTCAATCAGGTGCAGAACTACGTGCTGGGTGGCATCATCGGCGGCGTTATCTATAATTCGTCGGTGACGGTGCTCCAGTTTCTGATCATCATTTTGATCTGGTCACTCGTGGTTATCGCGACGAAAATCCTCATCGATAGCAGTAAAACCTTTAAGAAGCTTGCAGCCTGTCAGCCTGAGCTGATCGTTCGTGATGGTGAAGTGGATATTGCCCGCTGCGCGAAGGTGGGAATGACCGCGGAGGGACTCAGTAGGAGCCTGCGTGAGCAGAAGATCGCCAGTGTTGGCGACGTTGCCGCAGCGATCATGGAAACCAACGGGTCTTTAACGATTCGTGTGCGCGGTGACGGCTCTAAGCGCTCGCTCCTGCCGCTTGTGACCGACGGTCAGCTCGTGCCCGATGGTCTCCTGCTCGCCGGCAAAGATAAAGCGTGGATCAAGGAGGAACTCAAGAAGTTGGGGTATTCCTCGGTCAAGCAGGTGTTCCTGGGGGAGCTCGTCTGCGGGCATCTCGAGGTGATCCCGTATCCGAAGGCAACGAGCGTGAAGAGCTAACTTCGAGGAGGCCTCGTCAATTGGCGAGGCCTCCTGCTGTTTATCGGTCAGCTCTCCTTGGGTGCCGCGCGATTACCGCCAGTGGCGGTATAAATCTGGCGGTAATGCAGGGTGGCGCTGATGCGGCCGTGTGATCACTGGTAGATGTGCCGACGGTGTCCGACGGAAAACACTTCGATAATGAGGCGGTCATCTTCGATGATGCACAGGGCGCGGTAGCTGCCGATGCGGTAGCGCCACTCGCCTGATCGGTTGGCGCTTAGGGCTTTGCCGTGGATGCGGGGGTCGGAGCAGCCTTCAAGGTTTTTGCCGATCCATGACGTGATGAGTCGTGCCTCGAATCGGTCCATTTTCTTCAGTTGTTTGAGAGCTGTGTCGCTGTACTCGACGTGGTAGGACATTTACAGGCCCAGCTCTGCGAGTACCTGCTCGTGGGTGTAGCGAACGCCGTCGTCTACTGCGATTGCCTCGCGCAGAGTTGCAAGGTCCTGCTGGTCCTCGATCTTCTCGAAGACGGCGTCTCGAATGAAGTCGGAGATTGTTTTTCCCTCAAATTCGGCGTACTTGCGCACGACCTCGGCGTCCGTTTCGTCGAGGCGCATGGTCATGGTGGGCATGGTGACCTCCTGGAGTTGAATACAACGTATTCTATTTCTCTCTGGTGCCAATGCGCAATGGTGTTGGCCCTGGTGGGCAAAGCTGCTTGAACGGTCCTGTCTCTGCTTGATGGTTGCCGTCAGCGGTGCCCGGTCATTGGGATGGGCTGAGGTCTGGAGCGTGTAGCTATTTCAAGCTGACAGCATGCTGCGGGGCGTCCACACTGTTGTCAAGAACCGTGTGGCTAGGGAGACAAGGAGGCCGACGATGAGGTACGCCGAGACGGTGATCCTGAAGGATGGAGTGGAACTCCTCGTGAGGAACGCTGTCGCGTCGGATGCCCGTGCGCTGCGTGACATCATGCAGCGCACGCATGCGGAGACCGACTACCTGCTGTCCTACCCGGACGAGCAAGGCTCTGATGATGAACAAGAGGCTCGCTCTCTGGCGGAAACGGAACGCAGCGACAATGAGGTTGAGCTCGTCGCCGTCCTCGATGGATGGATCGTGGGGAGTGCAGGAATCGCGGCGGTGGGCGGTCGGCGCAAGGTGGTGCACCGGGCGCGCTTTGGGATCAGCATCCTCAAAGAACATTGGGGGATGGGGATCGGCCGAGTGCTCATGGGATCGTGCATCGACTGTGCGCGCCGGGCGGGTTACACCCAGCTTGAGCTTGAGGTAGTGGCTGACAATGAACGAGCACTGTCCCTCTACCGGCGCGCGGGGTTCGAGGAGTATGGGCGTAACCCCCGAGGCTACCGGTCCACGGCTGCGGGCTACCAGGAGCTCGTGCACATGAAGCTTGAGCTGTAGCGCCCCGGAGGGTAGCTGGCGGTTACGTGTCTAGCTTGAGGAGCCTAGAACCTCAGTTCCTTTAGTCGAAACGAGTGGAGGCACCTTGATGATGCGCATGACGAATGGCATGACGCGCAGGCGTTCCATGATGTACCCCTTCGGCTCTCGGGGGCGCGCGTCGTTGGGCCCATCTCCAGGACGCTGAGGAAAGAGACCCCTGCTGTCAGATTTGCAGCCGTTCACAGATACGATGAGCCCATGACGATCATGCTTGTGCCCCTGACTGAGACCGAGCGTCCTATGCTGATCGCGGACTTTCAAGATTCCTTCGAGCACTTCCAGGGCAACCCGCAGGGATCCTTCGTGGGGGAACGTCTCGCTGCGCGTGAGCAGCCTCCGGCTGGTCCCAGCGAGGGCGGTGCAACGGCGCAGCCGATCCTCCCACTGTCCGACATCGAGGAGTCCCTGAATGCGCCGGGAGCGCTCGCCTATCGCATCCTTGAGGACGGCGAAGTCGTGGGCAACGTCATCCTCACCGTTGCCGGTCATCGAGGCGAGGTTCTCCTTTTCGCAATGAAGGCCTCGGTTCATTCCAGGGGAGTGGGGACGCGCGCCTGGTTCGCCATCGAGGCCGCCCACCCGCAGGTCAGGGAATGGACCCTGGAGACGCCCTATTTCGAGGTGCGCAACATCCACTTCTACGTCAACAAGTGCGGCTTCCACATCGTCGAGTTCTTCAACGAACATCACCCCGACACCTCGCATCCCTGCGGGGCGGGCGAGCCGATGGGCGAGGCCGACTACATGTTCCGCTTCGTCAAGCGCCTGGGCCGCTAGTGGTGTAGCCGCTCAGTCGACGTTCTCGTGCCAGATCTGGCGCATGGGAACGCCCTTGTCGAAGGTCCGGGTGGAGCCGTCCTGGAAGGTGACCTCGACCTGCTCCTTGTCCTCGTCCTCCGGGTCTTCGATCCAGTCGACCCAGTCGATGACGGGTGAGAGGTCGCCGTTATCCTCGACGATTCGGTAGCCTTCGCCCAGCAACTCGGACACGACGTCCTCGACCTTATCGGTGTTCATGGTGGACCTTCCTTGCGTCAGTGCGTGGGCGCGCTACGGGCGCACGCGATTGAGAACCAGCTTAGTCGCGATGAGCTGGTGGATCTGGCCTAAGACTTAGCGCCGGCCTCGTTCGTGGGAAGAAACGAGGCCGTGGCGGGGGTGTGGCGCTCGGTGAGTGTCAGCGCCCTGTTGCTGGCGGCGTACCCTTGAATCGTGAAGGTTCTCGTCGTTCCCATGGTCGCCCGCTCGCGTATGGGCGGGCCGTGGTCGCGCGCGCAGCGCGTCGCCCGCGCCTTCCAGGACGGCGGCCACGAGGTCACGCTGGCCTGGGGAGACGATGGCAACTGCGCCGATCCCATCGCTCCGACGCTTGAGATTCCGGTGCCCTCGCCCCTCGGTTTGCCCGACGCGATCGCCCGCCACACCTTCCCCCTGGCCTCACGCCTCGGCCTCATGGGCCGCAAGCCCGTGCGCAGCTTCGAGGAGGTCCTCTGGCTGACCGGAGCCCTTGACGAGCGCTACACGCGCGCGGCCGTCGATACGCTCCGTGCCCACATGCGAGCCGCGCGCCCCGACGTCGTCTACTCCGAATTCAGCCTCGCCGCCGTCATCGCCGCCCGCGCTGAGGGTATCCCATGCGTGGGCAGTGCCTCGCAGCCGACGACCGCTGCCTACGCCTCCAACCCGCGCAAATCTGGGGGAGTTCGACGCCTGCTGCGCGAGATGGGCATGCCCGCCCCGGCCTCGTCCCTGACGGTCCTTGAGGGGATGGGGCGCCGCTTCATCCCGAGCTGCCCGACCCTCGAACCGCGAGCGGGGGAACGGGCCGTCTACTGCGGCTTCCTGGATGAACCGCCAGCCCTCACGGGCAGGCCACGCGATTGCGCCCTCGTCTACCTCGGCGCGGGCAGCGTCCCCGCGGGCGTCGCCGTGCGTGCCGGGCGAGAGCTCGCCGAGGCGCTCGGCTGTGACGTCTACGTCGCGGGCGTCCCCGAGGCCACCCAGGTCTCAGGTGGTCACACGGTGACCTGCGCGCCCCGCTTCGACGTCGCTGAGCTCCTGCCGCGAGCCCAGGTTTTCGTACACCACGGTGGGCAAAACTCGATGATGGACGCCCTATCCGATGAGGTTCCCCAGGTGATCGTCCCGGGCCGTATTTTTGAGCGCCAATTCAATGCCGAGGCCGTGGAAAACGCGCGCTGCGGCCTGACCGTGCACGCGCCCAAGCCGGCGCTCATCGCGCGCGCCGCCCGCCGCATCGTTGTTGATGAACCCGCCCTAACCTCGGGAATCCGAGGGTTACGAGACGAACTCTCCTCTCTGGGTGGCACCAAGCGCATCGTGCGCGAGGTCGAAAAACTGGTCAGCTAGGCCCAGCCGCGCAGGATCGCCTCCAGGCCTCGCTCAAACTGAGCGTTGAAATCGTAGCGACCGTCCAGGAGATCCTCGATGAGCGGGCGCAACGCCTGCGCGTCCTCGGGGTCGAGCGCGGCGCTCGCGGCCGACAGATCGGCGGGCTGCTCGGGGGAACCGCCCACCGGGGGAACGACCTCGGCGGCGACGAATGCCGTCGTATAGATCGATACGGCGTTCACGAGCCCCAGCATGTCCGCGTTCGGCGTGAAACCACGCCGCGCCAGCGTCACGAACACGCGAGCCAGGAGCGCGAGCTGCTCGGGCGTCGACATCGGGTGCGTGAGTAGCAGCATGACCGCGCCCGGGTGGGAGCGCAGTGTCGACGCCAAGCAATGCGCGTAGGTGTGCATGTACGTCAGCAGGGGCGAGGCCTGGGTATCCCCGGTCAGCTCACCTGCCTCGTTCGTCGGTGTTGCCGCCACGCCGACCGACCCGGCGTCCACGCGGTCCAGGAAGGCCTCGAAGGTGAGCCGCCAGACCTGCTCGGCGATACCCTCCAAGAGCGCGGCCTTGTCGGGGAAATGGCGATAAAAAGCGGCCTGGGAGACGCCGAGGCGCTTTCCCAAAGACCGCAGGGACAAAGCGGAGAGTCCCTCCTCGTCAACCAGGTTGAGCGCGGTCGACAAGATGATGTCTCGCGATAGTGCGCGCTGGCGTGACGACGGCATGGACTCCCCGCTTCGGTGGCTACTACTCCCTGTGATACCGGAACTGTATCAGTGCCAGCCCCGCGATCACGGCGAAGAAACCCCACAGGACGCCGATCCGCGTCCCGACGTCTGACAGACTCGCTCCGTCCAGGCTCACCTCATGAATCGCGGTGATCGCCCAGTAAGCGGGGGACAGGCGTGCGGTGTGCTGCGCCCAATCCGGGAAGGAAGAGACCGTGGAGAAAGAACCGCCGATGCCGGCCGCCAGCATGCCGATGATGTTCGACAGGGACAAGGCGGCGTCGCGGCTGCGCGACCACAGTGCGAGCGCGACGCCGAGCGTCGACAGGATGGCCGAAAAACTGAGGAGAATCGCGGCGAGCGCGACGAGGGAGCCGGTCGGTCGGTAGCCGAAGATGAGAGCGCCGAGCGCGAGGACGACAGCGATCTGGACGGTCTGCATGAGGAACGCGACCAACGCCTTACCCGTCAGGATGGATGCGCGCGAGGTCGGGGAGGCCTCGAGGCGCTCCCAGGTGCCCCACGAGCGCTCGTTGAAAAACGACCCGATGATGTTCTGCACCGCCAGGAATGAAAAGAGGATCGCAATCGACGGCACCGCCTGCTCGGCTCCCGTGACACCCGTGTAGCCGTCGGCCAGTAGCATCGACTTGAACGCCGGCATCATGAAGGGGATCAAGACGAGGGGGATCACCGTCAGGATGAGCGTGGGCGCCGGGTCGGTGAGCTGCAGGCGAATGTTGAGACGGGTCATTGCTCTGATTTGCTTAAGCTGCGACATGGTCGCTCTCCTTGATGATCTGCAGATACGCGTTGTGCAGGCTGGCCTGCGTGATGCGCACGTCGGTCAGACGCGCGCTTTGAAGGGCGGGCGAGGCCAGGGCTTCGCCGATCCGCGAACCCGGGTCGGCCTCGTCCCCGATGTGTCGGAGTGTTCTGTCGTCGGCGCTCCACCCGTCGATCGCGGGAACGCGGCGGTCGAACTCGAGGGTCACCTCGGCGCGCCCGTGGCCAGCGATGATCTCCTCGAGCGTGCCGCGCGCGACGACGCGCCCCTCGTTCAGGATCGCGATGTCGGATCCAAGCTCCTCGAACTCGGCCAGGTAGTGCGAGGTGTAGATGACGGCTGCACCCTCGTCGGCGAGCTGACGGACCGCGCGCAGGATCTGGCTGCGCGCCTCCACGTCCGCGCCGACGGTCGGCTCGTCCATGAACACCAGGCGCGGGCGGTGCATGATCGCCATGCCCGCGTGGAGCCTGCGCTGCTGCCCGCCCGACAGGTGGGATGCGCGCTGCCCGCGTTTTTCGCTTAATCCGAGCAATTCCATGACCTCGCCCGCGCGCGAGGCGGCCTCGCGTCGGCCGAGTCCGTGCAACTCGCCGAAGGCCGCGAGGTTCTGGGCGACGCTCAGGTCGGGGTAGATGCCCAGCTCCTGAGGCGCGTATCCGATCAGCCGTGCGGCGTCGGCGGACGCGGGCCGGTGGCCGCAGATGCTGGCGGTTCCGGAGTCGGCTCTGCGCAGGCCGCACAGGATCGTGATGAGCGTAGACTTGCCGGCCCCGTTTCGTCCGAGCAGTCCGAGTATCTGCCCGGGTTCGACGCGCAGGTCGACCCCGCGCAGGACTTCGTGGGTGCCGTAGCTCTTGCGGATTTCCCGAACGTCCAGGGTTGGAGCGTGTGGTTGTGACACGGTATTTCTCCCATCGGTTAACGCTGTTAACTTTGTGTCGCAGGAAAGGTTAACAGCGTTAACTTATGAACGCAGGGCAGTCTTGTGTGCAGGGGAGAACTCCTGATTTACTGCGTTTTTCTGACAATCTGTCGCTGCGTCGGGGAGGGAAGCGGCCCTACACTGTCTCCTCGAGGCCTGAAGGAGGACTGAAAGTGCCAGGTTTGGAAACCTACGACGCGATCATGCTGCTGTCCTACGGTGGCCCGAACGGCCCGGACGACGTCCTGCCGTTCATGCGCAACGCGACGCGCGGCCGCGGAATCCCCGACGAGCGTCTGCTTCAGGTTGCCGCTCACTACAAGCGTTTCGGTGGCGTCTCTCCCATCAATGCCTGCAACCAGCGTCTGATCGCGGACTTGTCCGCGGAACTCGCTCGCCGCGGGCACAACATCCCCGTCGGGTGGGGAAATCGCAACTGGCATCCCTTCGTGACCGAAGGCCTCGATGAGCTCGCGGGGGCCGGTGCCCGGCGCATCCTCGTCCTGCCCACCTCCGCATACGCCTCGTACTCGGGGTGTCGCCAGTATCGCGAAGACCTCGCCGAGGCCGCGGCGGCCCTGCGCGAGAAGTGGGGTGACATCATCCTGGGGGCCGAGGACAGCGCCGACAACCCCGACGGCAACATCATCCTGGACAAGGTCCGCCCCTACTACTCGACCCCCGGCATGGCGAGCGCGCAGGTCGCATCCGTCCGGCGCGCCTGGGAGGCGTTGGTGGCGCGCGGCGTCAGCTCGGACGGGATCCGCCTGATCTTCGTCACTCACTCCATCCCCGTGAGTATGGAAGCAGGGTCTTCGCCCTTCCCCTTCCGCCCCTCGATCGACGAGGCAGTGGTGGCCTCGGGCGGACGCGCCGAGCAGCAGGGGAGTGAGGCCTCGTCGCACGCGGGGACCCCGGCAACCGAAGTCAGTTATGTCGCCCAGCACCACGCCCTCATCCAGGCGATCATGCCCGAGTTGCGGCGCGTCCTCGGACGCGCGGATCTGGGCTACGACCTCGTGTATTGCTCGCGATCCGGGCCCCCGCAGGCCCGCTGGCTTGAGCCCGATATTAACGGCTTCCTCGAGGAGATCGCAGCCGACACTGCATCTGCTGCCGCGGCGCAGAGTGTGGCGGAGGAGAGGCCGCTGACCGGCACCGTCGTCGTCCCCATCGGGTTCATCTGTGACCACATGGAGGTCGTTTACGACCTCGACACCGAGGCGAAGGAGACCGCCGCGCGCCTGGGGATCCCCTACGAGCGCGCCGATACCGTCTCCACTGACCCGGACTTCGTGTCCTCCCTGGTCGATGTGCTCGAAGAGCGCGCGGCCCAAGCGCGAGGCGAGAGACCCGCGCGCGCCACCGTGACGGGCGTCGGCCCCTTCCACACCGTCTGCCCGAGCGACTGCTGCCTCTCCCCGGCGCGCCCCGGCCATCCCTCGCCCGCAGCCGGAGGTGCTCATCCCGGCGCGGCATCCACCCCTCATACTTCCGGCGCGCCCAGCCGAGCCGCCGGTCAACCAGCCCCAACCCAGGAGGACTCCATGTCTACCCCGCATCCCCACGCCGTCGTGCCGCCCGAGCAGAACCCGGCTAACCCAGGACATCCCGCGGGAGTGCCCGACCGCGTCGGTGAGCACGCCGCGCGCCACCAGGCCCGCCACGCGGGCACCGAGG
>ERZ773212.690-NODE-690-length-16466-cov-14.220888_pt1 | contig 16466 bp, 4 predicted proteins | sample MGYA00581005_ERZ773212 | MGnify/ENA primary metagenome ERZ773212 (study PRJEB29015, sample SAMEA2738154) | human oral metagenome | biome: human oral; feature: human-associated habitat; material: saliva | place: China | collected 2196 ... | reverse complement strand
TCACAGCAGGTGGTGCGAAGGTTTATGACTACGATACAGCACGTGACCAAGTCTATACTGTAACCCTTTCAGAACGTGTTGAACGTGTAACACCGAAAGATCCTAAACCACAACCAAACACCCCAGTCAATCCGGGACAACCAAATACACCAAATTGGCCAGGCACTGTTGAGAGAATGGAGAAATTGACTCAAACAATAAGTCGCCGTATTAACTTCCGTTACCTTAAAAATGGAAAAGCTGCATATGGAACAATTGATCAACATATCAGCTATGAAAGAAATGCTCTTGTGAATTTGGTTTCTGGTGATATCCATTATGAACAATGGAAGATTACTGGAATTAAGAACCAAGATGTTGTAGCTCCAGTAGCATCTCAACCATCAGTTACGAATAATGGTGAATCAAGAGTTGCTAGATCATCTAGAAGCAGACGAGCTTTGTCAGAAGTAGCTCCAGTTTCAGAGAATCTTTTAGCTACACAAGTTAATAATTCTCAAGTGTCTCCAGTAGGCTTAACTGTGACCGAAAATGGTGAGCGTTCTGTACGCCGTTCATCTAGAGGTAAGCGCGCTGCTGCAGCAGAACCAGATAGTTCAACTAATTCAGAAGCAGATTCATCCGTGAATGCAGTGTTCAAAGCTGTACGTACTCCTGTTACACCAAAGTTCTATGCTACTGTAAATAAAGTAGGAACAATGGAGGTTAATCCAAATTCTCCTCAAGATACAGAAGTTAATGTTGACTTGAAAGAAATGGGACGTATTGTAGCAGTCAATAATAAAGGACAATATATCAATAAACAAGGAGAGGTTGTACAAAACATTGAAGACGCTCTCTATAAGTACTATGATAATGATCCAAACGATGCAACAAAAGCAGCGGAAACAAAAATTCCTGAGGCTCCAAAATTCCATGTATTAAATAATACGCAACCAACTGTTTGGGGATATAATATTGTTGACAAGACAATCGAACCAAATGACGAATCTGATCCTGATCGCATCGGAAAAGATACCTTTGTAACATATAACGAAATTATTGATTCATTAACTAAGGAAACTGAGCAAACTGTAAGCTTTACTGGTGCAGGTTCTGCAACTCCTAAAGATAATGTGCAAAATGACTTTGTCTTCAAGGGATCATATAATGAAGCGACTAAAGAAACAACTTGGGAAAATAAGGACCATACCTATGGAACAGTTAAAGTCCCAGTTGTGGCAGGATATTTTGCTGATAAATCAGAAGCTGGTGCTAAGACAGTTACGCCAGATTTACCAAAAGCAACAGATACAGTTACCTATAAAGCTTTGGGTAGAATCATTCCAGTAGATGCTTCTGGAAATGTGATTGTAAATGCTCCTCAACCACAATACCTGAATGATGCAAATGATCCTCGTAAAGCTAGAGAAACAGCAGTACCTGAAATTGTAGGCTACAAACCAGAGCGTACAAGTGTCACACCTGAAAATCCAGGTGAAGATACAAAGGTAACTTACGTCAAGACAGATCAAGTTGCAGTTGTTCGTTACATAGATGTTGATAACAAGAATGAAGTCGTTCATACAGACAATATTACTGGTAAATCAGGAGAAAAGATTGCCTATACGACAGAAACTGTTTTGAAATCGTTGCTTGAAAAAGGGTACTTATTACAGGAAGATGGTTTCCCTGCAGATGCAACTTTTGATACAGATGAAACAAAAGTTCAAGAATATACAGTCCTATTGAAACATAAGATCACTGTTAAAAAAGATACTCCAAAACTTGTGGAAAGAACGATTCATTATGTATTTGAAGATGGTACAAAAGCAAGTGAAGATCATCATGATCAAGTAAGTTTTTCACGTATGTTAAGTATCGATAATGTAACAGGTAAGACTACAAGTACATCTTGGGTTTCTGAAGATGGAATGACAAGTTTTGACGAAGTGGTATCTCCAAGTATTGCAGGATATAATCCTGACCTTGCTAAAGTGGTTGCGGTTCAAGGAATTACAGCAGAAACTGGAAATCAGGTTGTAACTGTAACTTATAGAAATGTTCAACCAATTCCACAAGTTACCCCAACTCCAACTCCAATTCCGACTCCAACCCCAACTCCACAAGTTACGCCGGATCCAGTACCGACCCCAACTCCGGTTCCAACTCCAACCCCGGTACCAACTCCAATCCCGGTACCGACCCCAACTCCACAAGTTACGCCAACTCCAGTTCCAACCTCTACCCCAGCTCCAAAAGTGCCATCAGCAGTTCCAACCTCTACCCCAGCTCCAAAAGAGGAGAAAAAAGAACTTCCAAAAACTGCGGGTCACTCTTCTGGTATAGCTCAAGTTCTAGGAGTGCTTGGCCTATTTGCTGGATTCAGTTTAGTTGGAAAAGCAAAACGAGATGAATAAAATCAAAACAAAACTCTAGACAACAAAATATTGAAGTGTAGTGTTTTAGGGAGTGAGAATGTATGTCAATACAGCATCAATTCCACTCCCTTTTTTATCATAAAAAGTTAGAGAGAAAATATATGTATTCAAGAGTAAAACGGAATCAAATGAATAAGGTAAACAAGTATTCCATTAGAAAATCAAGTTTTGGTGCAGTATCTGTTGCTGTAGCTGCCTTGATGGTTTTTGGTACTTATTCAAATGTGAGTGCAAATGAACAAAAAGTAGATTCACAACGCACTGAAAAAGAAGAACAAAAAGTCTCTGAAAAACAAGATGAGATAAAGCAAGAAAAATCTGAGGAAAAAATAGTAGAATTACCTTCAACTTTTCAAGCTCCAGTATTGGAAAAAGAAGAATTAGATGTCAATGCCCTTCTAAGGAAGGAAGCAGAAACTAAAGTAGAAACTGAAACAAAAACTTCTGACTTAAAAGAATTCACTTCTAAAGAAGTAAAATCAGGCAAAGAAAAAACTACTTCACCTGCTTCAAGTGAGAAGGTAAAAGAAGAAAAATCAGTTGAAAAAACTACCTTGGAACAGGTTGTATCAGAAGCAGAAGTTTTAACTCAAGTTGCTGTTCGTTATGCTCAAGAAGCAGATCGTCAAGCTGAAGAAAAAGCCTTGGTTCAAGAAGCTGTTAAGGCAGCAACAATTCAGATTTCACAATCAAAATCCTTGTTGAAAGATTCATCTGTTAGTGTAGAAAATCTTAAGACTCAATTAAATCAACTGTATTCAGCTATTGAAACAGTTTATACTGAGTTGCAACGTGCAGGACACGGCAAGAAAATTAGCGCTAGTCTATCGCCAACTCAAACACAGGATGTAGCTATCGATAATGGAAATATTATTGCCAGTGGTACAATTGACATGGCCGACCGTGTAACTTCAACAGGTATTGCTGATTATCGCCTCCAATTAAAATTTAAAAATGGTACCTATCATAAGGGGGATATCTTTACAATTGGTTTGAAGGAATTGCCACAAGATAATAATCTTCCTCAAAAATTGGTTGCTGAAGGTAAAGTTTTTGCAGAACGAGTGAGTCTGGTTCAGAAAAATGATAATGCCAAAGCTGGAAGCCTTTCATATTGGGCTTCACGTGGAGACCGTGACGTTGCTCTAGACACAAAAGAATCATGGGATTTAGTTGACAAAGGAAGTCATATTGAAGCAACTTACCGGTTCACTGATGAAATTGAACGACTGGATGATGTCACTTTTGAACTTCAATACAGAGGTGGAATTCGTTATCCTCGAGTGAACGTGGATAAGTCTGTAACTGGTGTTATATCAGTCAATGGTCAAAATGTAGTCACTAAGAATTACACTGTGATTAAAACAGATATCGGAGCACCTAAAGTTTATGATACACCAGCTACAGCTAACTTCACAGGTGATGTTACGTTGGATGATGATGGTAGTATCAAGACATATAACAGCACTCTTCGTATCGGAACATGGAAATCAAACTTTAGTGCAGGGACTCGTTTCACCGTTCGAATCAATGATACAGAATTCAATAAGTTTGCTACAGTAGGTGAATTTATTGAACGTGGTGCCCACAATGTCGAAATGACAAATACTAGCCCTGATACATCAAGAACAAGAGTAAATCGCCATAATGTTATTTTGGAAGCACCTCGTGAAGAACCAGGTCAACATGCAAAATTTAAGATTATTAAGGCTGCTGATAATGAATTAACCTTTGAACTCGTTTCTGGGAAGATGTTGGCTGGTAGAACCTATGTATTACGTACAAAAGACTTTGGAGTTGACCGTGTTCCAACAGGTCATACAGTTGATTATCTGAATGAAGCTAGAAATGGTTTTAAATCAAATGTTCCAGGGACATTGACAGTTGTTGATGCCAAAGGTAAAAATCTTACAGACCAATACGAACAAGCTGCTGATTCTGACTGGAAAATTGCCAACCCAGATATGGTTAAAACAGGTGGACGCCTTGTCTATGGAGATGTAGCTGTTCGCTTCGTTGATACTCAAGGAAAAATGCTTCTTCCTGCCATTGCAGCGGTGGAAAATGGAGGTATCCTTCAAGACAAATTCACTACTGTAAGACCATCTACCAAAATTGATACTAGCTATGTAGCTACTTTGGAGAGAAATACAACTGAGACAGAAGTTCAAGAAAACAAAGGAATTCAAACAACATCTATCACAGCACCTTATTTATTGCATTCACCAAATGGTAAATATTATGTCTTCAAAGAGTATGCACAGAATGATCGTTTCTATAGCAATACGAAGACATCTGGTACGATTACACGAGCTCAAGCCAACGTGGTAGCTGTGTACGAAGAAGCTAAATTTGGTAAAGTTGATATTCAGTATCGTGATAAAACAAGTCAAGCTATTTTAGAAACATTCAATACACCACATGATAAGAGTTCAAATCTCATTAACTTGTTGGGAAATAACTATGATGTGACTGCTAAAGTTCCTGAACGTTTCGAAAAAGATGGTGTAGTATATGTCTTGTCACAAACACCTGCTAATAGTAAGGGACATTTGACACAGGCTGATATCCATGTTGTTTATGATTATCTTGCTCAACAAAAAGCACAGGTTAAATACCTCAATCAAACAGAAACAAGTCCTAAAGTTTTAGGAAATGTGGATAGTGTAGTTGGTCTTCCAGGTGAAACAATTGCTTATAATTCAAAAACTCGTATTAATCAATACCTAAAACAAGGATATGAATTAGTACATGACGGTTTTGCAAATGCTAATGATAAACGCTTTGACAGTGAAAAACAAACTGATCAAGTATTCTCAGTTCAATTAATTGAAAAAGTTATGACTGTCACAGCAGATGATCCTAAACCAATTGCTGGAAATCCATTGGTAGCAGGAGATGCATTGTCACCTGTTTGGCCTAAATCGGTTGAAAACTTAGATACACTGAGAAAAATGACCAAGCAGACCATTCACTACAAATATCTAAAAGATGGTAAAAAAGCTTTCAAAGATGTAGTTCGATCTGTAGTTTTTGAAAGAGTGGCGAGAGTTAACCTCGTTACTGGTGCAGTTATTTATGATAATTGGAAAATCACAAGAATTGATGATAAGCCAGTAGCCTCAGTAGATACGACTGTTCATAAACCAAATGTTACTCCACAAGGGGTGACAACTATTGCAGCGACTCCTTCTAGTCTAGGTAATGGAATTTCTATCAAACCAGTTTTGACTGTTCCGGATCCAGTTGTTGCATCATCACCAATTGTTACAAAACCCGTTGTACCGGTAAAACCAGTAACACCGGTTAAACCAGCAGTGTCAACTCCGGCTAAGCCAGCACCTGTAGTTAAACCAAAACCGGTAGCACCATCAACACCAGTCAAACCAGTAGTTTCGACACCAGTAACTCCAGCGCCTGTTGCCACACCACAACCAGTTGCTCCAGTCAAACCAGTAGCACCTGCACCGGTAACACCTGTTAAACCAGTAGTATCTACTCCAGCTACACCAACACCAGCTGTGCAACCAAAGCCGGTAGCGACTACTGATTCAAAACCTAGCTTAACTCCAGCTGAAGCCTTGGCTGCAATTAAACCAACAGATTTTTCTTCACAAACATCTGTTAATAAGAAAACAGAGACAACACCTGTTCCTGGTGGAACGGCTACGACTACAACTACAACGACAACCACTGTTACCTCAAATGCGGCAACAGCAGGTCCAACAACACCGATTGTCACTATCACGACAAATGAGACCGAAACTCATTCAGAGGTGACAAGTGTCATTCATACTGGTACTACCAGCCACACGCATGTAGTCGGAGTTGTTACAAAACCAAATGTAGTTGTTACTCATCCAAAACCAAGTGTTCAGCCTAAACCGCATTTAACGAGACCTCATCATGGACCAGTACACCATGTTCCTTCACGTCCAGGTAAACAAGTTAAACCAATTAGAACTGGACCAGGAACTCGTGGTCATGCTAGAAGACATCGCTAAATATAAAGTGTTAATACTGATTTAACTAGTAGGATAGTATAATCTAAATAAAATAGAGTTTATAAAAATGAGTAACTTAATATAAAAGTTGCTCATTTTTTGATAATAAAATGAATTTAGTAATTTTCTGGATTAGTAAATTATTTTTACAAAAATATAACAAATCTTATAAACAATATATTATGTATCGAAAGGGTTTGCATATAAGGAAATAAAAGAATATAATACAAGAAGTAATTTTATAATTTGAAGCAAGGAGTTCTTAATGTTTTTTAATCGAAAAGGAATCAATCAAAAGAATTGGCGGATGATAAAGAAAGGGAAGCATTTTCTTTTTGGGTGCACTCTTTTTTTGGCTACCGGAGCAGTGACGATACAGAATCCACATCTTGTTCATGCTGATGAAATGGTTGCGTCTCTGAATGATTCAACTAAAGTTAAAGATGAAGATCCGAATAGTGACAAGATTCCAAACGATGTGGAAAATCATCCACAGGTAGAAAATCCTGTTAAAGAATCAGATAAGATTTCTGAACATGTTCCAGAAGAAAAAATTCTTGAAAAGTCTTTAGAGCATCCAGTCAAAGCTGTGGATAAAACTGCTTTAAATGAATTAATTGAAAAGATTAGGAACACTGATTTACAGACTAAAACAGCTAAATCAGTTGAAAATCTTAATCTCTCTTTGTCGCGTGCGCAAGCAGTCTTGGATAAAGAAGGTGCTAGTCAGGATGAGATAGATAAAGAAGTTCAAGCTTTGTCTGAATCATTTGCTCAACTGGAAGAGAAAAGCAACGACATAGACAAAAAAGAAAAGCAAGCAGATAAAGCAAACGATAGTGATGAAAAGAAAAATCTTTTAACAGAAAAGATTACCAAGGTTCAGGCTCTTGTCTCAGAAATTAACCAACTAGCAGGAGAAATCAGTTATGAATTCAGTGAATCTGAAAGCAAATCTCTTCAAGTATTTGCAGATTTATCTGAGGGAAAAGCCACTGAGAGTGAAGTTGATGGTGCTCTAAATGAAGCGAAGAGCCTCCGCAACAAAGTAGCTAATAGAGTAACTCGAGCACAATCTGGGAAACGTGATCCACGGAATGGAAAACCAATTGATGGTAAGGGAGAGAGTGGGTTTAGAGCTATTTGGATATCGTCAATTGCTAACAAATACGAGGGTAGTAATGCGTTAGTAAACGAAAATAAAAAAGAATTAACTTTTTATAATTCAGATACTCTATTCTCGGTAATGACAGCATATGGTAAAAGAGGAAATGGAGAGCCATTAGTAAGATATCCGAATGGCCCTAAACGTGGAGAGGAAGATCCTACTCCGTATTATGTAAAAAGAGTAGGAGTTATAAGTGGTCTTAATCAAGTTAAAGGTTTAAAACTACGTGTAGCTTATAAAAATTTCCAAACAGGAAAGAAAGAAGAAGTAGATATTGCTGCTAACTATTGGAATGTAAATAATCCTGAAGTGCAAATGGCTCTTGTTGGAACTATAGGTGATGGTGGAAATGTAACACCAGGTACTTATCATATTACAATTGGAGCAAATGGGACACATAAACAAAATACAATTACCTATACTTTGACTATCAAACCTCAAAGTGAACGTAATACTGTTAGAGATTTAACGCCAACTTATGTGGATGATGTCCGTCATTTAACGGAAACAGAAAAAAATGCTTTGATTGAAAAATTTAAAGCAGAGCATCCAAATGTGGTTAATCGTGCGAATCATATCGACTTTGACCATGCTGAGGTATCAGCTGATGGTGCAACAATGACGATTCATTTTAAAGATGGATTCAACCCTAAAACCATTCAAACAAATGCGACAAATGATGTAGAAGCGAAACATTCCAGTTTGACTGCTTATTTTGGGGATTCAAAAGAATTATATACGAATCCAAGAGAATTAGTACGATCAAAAACAGGACATGAAGTACCAACAACGGCTCAGGTAACGTATAAAACACCATTTAACTTGCAAGAAGCAGGGACAAGAAATGTTGTTGTCACAACAACTTATGAAAATGGAGTAACAAAAGATGTAACAACTCCTTATACAGTTTTAGATTTTCTAGGAAAACAAGATAAAAAAATTAATCAGAATCAGTCTGGTCAACTAGGGGATGCTAGAAATTACGTGACAGTTTCAGATAATTCAGCAGTTCCAGGAGAATTAACAGTTCGTTGGAAAGGTGGCTCTTCTAATGTGGATACCTCTGCAGCAGGTGTACAACATAAAGAAATCGAAATTCTTCGTGGTAGTCATTTAATGAAAACTGTGAATGTCCCAGTTGAGATTGTAGATAATATTAAACCGACAATTACTGCCCCTGATAATATTACATTAACGAGATTAGAAGGACTACCTAGTGAAATCAATATTCACGCTCAAGATAATGATAAAGGAGTAGGTCTCAAAGAAAGTAACTCTGTAACGGTTGACAATCTACCGAATCCATTATCTTACAATGCAAAAAAATCAAAAATTGAAATTAATGGCGTTATTCCAAATAATTTCCAACTTGGTAAATCAAGTATTCAAGTGACTGTTAAAGCGGTTGATAAAAAAGAAAATACTGCGACTAAAAATATTACTTTCCATATTCAATCTCAAACACAAAAATATACAGCAGTTGCTAATTCTCAAATTCAAGAAGTGAGTTATGGGGAAGCGCCTGATGCAGGAACAAGTATTCAAAAAAATGGGCTGCCAACAGGTACAAGATACGGATGGGCAACAACACCTAATACGACAACAGGTCCTGGAGATAAAGTAGGAGTTGTAACAGTAACTTACCCAGATGGTTCAACGGATACAGTAAATGTAACCGTAAAAGTTCGCAAATTAAGCGATGAACATACACCAACTGGAAAGACAATTACTGTCAATCAAAATGAACCTGTAACAAATGATAGACTGAAAGCAGCAGTAACAGTGAATAACGGTGGAACTAGTAAAGTGAAGTCAGTAACTGCAGCGCCTATAAGTACTGTGCATGCAGGCCCACAAACAATCAAAGCGACAGTAACTTATCTGGATAATACCACTGATCCAGTTGATATTCCTATAGAAGTAAAAGACGTAATTGCTCCAACGATTCAAACACCGACAGAAAATCAAACGTGGGAAATTACAGCGTTAGATAAGACATTGCCTCCTATTAAAGTAGCAGTTGCTGATAATCCTGGAGGAAGTGGAATAAAAAGCATTTTTCCAATTAACTTACCAAGTTTCTTGAAATACGACAAAACAACAAGTAGCATCGTTTTCCAAGATGGAGAACGTGAAGTTCCTAAATTATCTGGAATAAATCGAACTACAAGTAATATAACATTACGTGTGGAAGATAATGCAGGAAACAGCAGTGAACGTATATTTAGTATTGTTCGAATGACTATGGCTGAGAAATACAATCCGCAAGCAAATGCGACGATTCAAGAAGTGAGCCATGGTGAAACTCCTAATTCGAAAACAAGTGTGAACATAGCAGGATTACCGACTGATGCTCAATATACATGGAAATCGGCACCAGATACGAATAGACCTGGAAATAAAACCGGAGTCGTGAAAGTTACTTATCCAGACGATTCAGTAGATGAAGTAACGGTTACTGTAAAAGTTCGTAAACTAAGTGATGAGTATGAACCTACAGCTACAAAAATTGTCAAAAATCAAAATGATACTGTCTCAGATCAAGACCTAAAATCTGCTGTGACAATTAATAATAATGGGAATAGTAAGGTTAAAACTGTTACTCCTATTGGGAAAATTAGTACTGCTGAGACAGGAAACAAAGAAATTTCTGCAACGGTAACCTATCTTGATGATACAAGGGATACGATAAAAATTCCTTTGGAAGTAAAAGATGTAACGGCTCCAACAATTCAAACACCAGCGAATGGTCAGAATATCGATTTAATAGCATTAGATAAAGCATTTTCTCCAATTAAAGTAACATCTGAAGACAATGCAGGAGGAAGTGGTGTTCGGTCAACAACGGTAACAGACTTACCAGATTTCTTAACTTATGATGATGCGAATAAAATCATTAAGTTTAAAGATGGTACTCAAGAAGTTCCAAAATTACCAGTTGGTACAGATTCTCAAGCCCACACGGTTACGATTCGAGTAACAGATAATGCAAACAATAGTAGTACTTCACAATTAACTTTTACTGTGAAATCAATGACTACAAAATACGAAGCAACTCCAAATCCAAACAAACAAACAGTTAGTTACGGTGAAACTCCAAATGCAGAAACAAGCGTGAATCAAATAAACTTACCTGAAGGAACAAGTTATGCTTGGAAAACGACACCCGTAACGACAGATGGACCTGGAGAGAAAGACGGAGTAGTAGAGGTAACTTATAAAGATGGTTCGAAAGATATCGTCAATGTAAAAGTTACTGTAAAAGAATTAAGTTCAGAATATGAAGTAACTGGAGCACCAATTGAAGTAAATCAAAACATTCCAGTAACAAATGATGACTTAAAAGCTAAAGTAACCGCAACTTCAACAGTAGGAAATGTGAATGGAACAGATAAGATTCTATCTGTAGAACCTACAACGCCAATCAATACAGCTAGCTATGGTGAACAAACTATTAACGCTACAGTAACTTTCAAAGATGGAACAACAAAAGAAGTGACCATTCCATTGAAAATTAAAGACGTGACGAAACCAACTATCTCAGCACCAGCAGAAAATACAAACTGGGAAGTAACAGCATTAGACAAAGCTTTACCAAATATGGAAGTAAGAGCGGAAGATAATGAAAACGGAAGTGGAATTAAAAACGTCACTGTAACAGGTTTACCTGATTATCTAGAATATGATAGTACAACTCACACTATTAAATTTAAATCAGGAAAACATGCAGTAGAAAAACTAGCTGAGAATACACCAAGTCAAGAATTTACTTTAAACATTCAAGCAGAAGACAAAGCAGGAAATGTCAGCGAAAGAACTGCGAAAATCACTGTATCTCCAATGAGTACGAAAACTAATCCTACGCCAATACCACAAAATACAAGTTATGGACAAGTTCCAGATCCTAATGCAAGTGTAGATAAAGCAGGATTGCCTGAAGGTACAAATGTAACATGGAAAACACCACCAGTAGTAAATACACCAGGTGCAACAACTGGTGAATTAGAAATCATTTATCCAGATGGTTCAAAAGATTTAGTGACAGTAAATGTAACGGTGAGAAAAGTAAGTGAAGATTTTACAGCAACTGGAACACAAATTGAAGTAAATCAAAATGTATCAGTTACTCCAGAAATGTTAAAAGGAGCAGTAACTGCGACAAATGCGCAAGGTGAGAATGGAAATTCTAAAATTGCAACCGTTGAAGCCAAAACACCAATTAACACTGAGGCGTATGGAGACCAAACAATACAAGCAAAAGTAACATATATTGATGGTTCAGAACAAGACGTTACAATTCCATTGAAAGTAAAAGATGTTACGGATCCAACAATTCAAACACCAGCAGAACATACAAACTGGGGAATGACGGCTTTAGATAAAACATTGCCTCCTATGAAGATTGAGGCAAAAGATAATGCAAATGGTAGTGGGATTGCTACAATTGAAGTGAATAATATGCCTTTATTCTTAACATTTGATCAAGCTTCTGGAACAATTGTGTTCAAAGAGGGTGTTCGAGAAGTACCGAGAATTGATTCTGACAATGTAATGTATGGTGTAACGATAGTAGCTAGAGATAAAGCAGGAAACTCTACATCGAAATTAGTGAATATAACAGTTTCATCAATGCGTGGAAAATACAGCCCAACAGCGATAGCGCAAGAAGTGGACAATGGACACGTACCAGATCCAGAAACAAGTGTAAATAAAACCGGCTTACCAGAAGGCACAACTGTTACATGGAAGACAAGACCAGATGTAAGTACCCCAGGCAGTCATCCAGGAGTAGCCTTAGTTCATTATCCAGATGGAACGGAAGATGAAGTAGAAATTCCTGTCACAGTTAAGAAACAAAGTGACACCTTCAACCCAACGGCAAAAGAACCGAACCAAACTGTTCGTCACAACGAAGTACCAGATCCAGAGAAAAGTATTAATACAAATGACTTACCAGCAGGAACAAACTATAGCTGGTCAGAACAACCAGATACAAGTAAACCAGGAAGTAAGACAGGCAAAGTATTAATCACCTACCCAGACCATAGTACGGAAGAAGTGACAGTAACAGTCGAAGTAACGCCACAAAAAGATGAATACAATCCAACCGCAATAGCGCAAGAAGTGGACAATGGACACGTACCAGATCCAGAAACAAGTGTAAACAAAACCGGCTTACCAGAAGGCACAACTGTTACATGGAAGACAAGACCAGATGTCAGCACACCAGGCAGTCATCCAGGAGTAGCCTTAGTTCATTATCCAGATGGAACGGAAGATGAAGTAGAAATTCCTGTCACAGTTAAGAAACAAAGTGACACCTTCAACCCAACGGCAAAAGAACCGAACCAAACTGTGCGTCACAACGAAGTACCAGATCCAGAGAAAAGTATTAATACAAATGACTTACCAAAAGGAACAAACTATAGCTGGTCAGAACAACCAGACACAAGTAAACCAGGAAGTAAGACAGGAAAAGTATTAATCACCTATCCAGACCATAGTACGGAAGAAGTGACGGTAACGGTAAACGTAACTCCACAAAATGATGAATACAGCCCAACTGGTATTGCGCAAACCGTAGACAATGGACATGTGCCAGATCCAGAAACAAGTGTAAACAAAACAGGCTTACCAGAAGGCACAACCGTCACATGGAAAGAAACTCCAGTTGTGAATACACCAGGAAGTCATCCAGGAGTAGCCTTAGTTCATTATCCAGATGGAACGGAAGATGAAGTAGAAGTACCAGTCACAGTTAAGAAACAAAGTGACACCTTCAACCCAACGGCAAAAGAACCGAACCAAACTGTGCGTCACAACGAAGTACCAGATCCAGAGAAAAGTATTAATACAAATGACTTACCAAAAGGAACAAACTATAGCTGGTCAGAACAACCAGACACAAGTAAACCAGGAAGTAAGACAGGAAAAGTATTAATCACATATCCAGATAAGAGTACGGAAGAAGTGACGGTAACGGTAAACGTAACGCCACAAAAAGATGAATACACACCAACTGGAATCCCTCAAGAAGTGGACAATGGACACGTACCAGATCCAGAAACAAGTGTAACCAAAACCGGCTTACCAGAAGGCACAACTGTTACATGGAAGACAAGGCCAGATGTCAGCACACCGGGCAGTCATCCAGGAGTAGCCTTAGTCCACTATCCAGATGGAACGGAAGATGAAGTCGAAGTACCAGTAAGGGTAAAAGAACAAAAAGAAACGTTTAACCCAACGGCAAAAGAACCGAACCAAACCGCAAAACATGGAAGTGAGCCAAGCGCAGAAGGAAGTATCAACACAGAGAACCTACCAAAAGGTACCACCTACACATGGGTAGAACAACCAGATACAAATACAACGCCAGGAAACAAACCAGGCAAAGTATTAATCACCTATCCAGACCATAGTACGGAAGAAGTGACGGTAACGGTAAACGTAACTCCACAAAAAGACGATTACGATCCGCAACCAAAAGCACAAATAGTAGAACATGCTCAAGCCCCATCTGCAAAAGATAGTATTGAAAATGTAAAAACGTTACCAGAAGGAACGACTTTTGTATGGAAAGGTGGAAAAATTCCAGATACTTCAAAACATGGGGAGAAAAAAGGTGTTGTAACTGTAACGTATCCAGATGGAAGTACAGAAGATGTTAATGTTGTAATTACTGTGAATCCAGAAGATTTCAGTCCAGTAGTTCCGATGGAAAAAGTACCTGTGAAAAATCCTGAGAACTTAAGTCCAGAAGAACAAGATAAAGTGAAAGAAAAAGTGACAAAAGCAAATCCAGGAAAAGATGTAACAGTTGATTCAAAAGGAAATGTAACAATTACAGATCCGGAAACAAAAGTAAGTCATGAAATTTCTCGAGATAAATTGGTATTTGCATATGCAAAAGGTGAGCCAGAAACTTCGGAAATCCCTGAATTTAATGGCGGAGTGAACGCACCAGATTCACCAATTCATGAAGTTCCAGAGTTTGCAGGTGGTGTCAATGGAGAACCGGAAACTCAAGAAATCTTGCCAGAGTTTAATGGCGGAGCGAATACACCAAATTCACCAACACATGAAGTCCCAGAATTCAATGGAGGTGTAAATGGTGAGCTTCCTAATCCAGTAGAAGTATCTAAAATTCAACTGATGATCACCAAGTGGGTTGATGAAAATGGTAAAGAATTGAAACCAGCGGATGCCAAAGCACCAAAGGTATTAGGTGAAGCAAATGAAGCATTTGAACATGGTGAAATTGAAGGGTATGTATTTGTAAGAACAGAAACTAAAGGTGATGTTGCAACTCACATCTTCAGGAAAGTGAGTCCAGTTAGACCAACAGGTGACGGTCAACAAAGACCAGCTACACCATCAGATGATACAAATCCTAGACCGGATATTGCTACCCCTACTGAGGTGCCAGCTACTCAAGCGGCTGGACAACCAAGTCAAACAGTTGAAGTACCTGCTCAATTGCCGAATGAAGTGTCAGAAACTGATTCATCAGTTTCTCAATCGCAAGCAGTATTGCCAAATACTGGTATACAAGAAGACCGTACTACAGGTGCAGTAGGAGTTCTCTCTCTTCTTGGCGCATTTGGTTTGCTATTTGCCAAAAAGAAAAAAGACGATGAAGAGGAAGTTTAAATAGATGATCTCATCTGATCCTTGGTAGCTTTCCCTACATGAAGTCTTTGTAAATCAAAAAGAACTAGAAACATCACTCATTTGTGAGAACTCTAGTTCTTTTTTCGTATTTCAAGAAGTAGTCATTCAATTGTTGATAAATTGACTAGTTTTTTGATATATAGGACTAAAAGTCTGTTTAAAAATAACGATTAGTGATGACTAGATCGCATTGACCAAATCTTGAGCTTGTTTTTCAAGTGAGTTTAGGACTGTTTCTTCAAGAACCAATTTTCCGTCTGCCCAAGCAGAGTCATTAACACGTGCAGCAGTGAAATCACCAACGACTTGTGTACGGATAAATGGCAAAAGGTCCTTGTAGATAGCGAAAAGTTGATCGTGACCTGCATTGGCTACAGATGATACTGTGACAAACTTGTCTTGAAGGGCAGAAGCGCCACGTGTATCAGACAAGTCAAGGGCACGAGATAGCCAGTCAAGCAAGTTTTTCACTGTACCAGGGATAGAGAAGTTGTAGACTGGAGAGAAGATCCAGATAGCATCCGCAGCAAGGACTGCTTCACGAGCAGCAGCTACAGCTGGATGAGTTGGAACTTCCAAATCTTGGCTGAAGAGAGGAACAGCTGAGTAATCAAGATAGCTAACTTCTACTTTACCAGCAAGTGCTTTTTCAGCTTCGAGGGCCATTTGGTGGTTGAAAGAACCTTGACGTAGTGATCCGACGATAAATAGTACTTTTTTAGACATGATATGTCTCCTTTTTCTTAAATTTTCGAGAACTCTCTCGTTGTTATGAAATATATTACAACAATCCAAAACAACTTGCAAGAAATTTGCTCAGAGTTTATTTGAGAATTATAAAATTGCTGAAACTCTAGTCACTGGCAACTGGAAAAGTAAGAACTGTTCACTTTGGATTCCGGATTTCATTTGATTTTTGAAGAGTATTCCAATATTCTCTTGTAATATGATGACATAAGTGCTAAAATAAACGAGAAAACTCGTAATAGAAACCGTAGAACGGCTATTTTCCGGTATCATTTCATAAAAAATTAAACAAACAATAATGGCATTTCAAGAATGCTTCTAAAAGGGTGGAGATCATGTAAGACACAAATTAACAAGTGACAGACAAAAGAAATACGAATACACTTGTTAAAGGAGAAAATATGTTAATAAGAAATTATCGGAAAAATATTGGCCTGATGGCCGGAGTTGAGTTTT
>ERZ773212.689-NODE-689-length-16477-cov-2.837109_pt1 | contig 16477 bp, 14 predicted proteins | sample MGYA00581005_ERZ773212 | MGnify/ENA primary metagenome ERZ773212 (study PRJEB29015, sample SAMEA2738154) | human oral metagenome | biome: human oral; feature: human-associated habitat; material: saliva | place: China | collected 2196 ... | reverse complement strand
TCTCGAAGACATCGCCGAACTCGAACGTTGGATTGAAAACTGCTTCCGTGATGGTTACGCTAAAGCCCAAGAAATTGCTGCCGACAAAATGAAACCTTTGATGGGTCAACTTGGCAATCTAGGACTTGGCGCTTAATGCTCCCTAGAGCACTCACTGATACTATCGACGCGCTAGGTAAACTGCCAGGCGTAGGGAATAAAACCGCCGAACGCTATGCGACCTATCTTTTTCGCAGCGATCGTAAAATCTCTCAGCATCTAGTCCATGCTCTAGAAAATTTACACGAACAAGTCAAAACCTGTCCAATTACTTTTGCTTTAATCAACGCCGACGAAGAAACTTCGCCACTTTATGACGCTCCAGATCGCGACAAAACTACCATTCTGGTCGTCGAAGAACCACTAGATATCTATGCCTTTGAACAAACCAAAGAATATCATGGCACCTATCATGTTCTTGGTGGTGCAATTTCGCCGATTGACGGCATCACACCAGAAGTCTTACATATCAAAGAATTAATTTCTCGCGTCGAAAACGATCAAGCCAAAGAAATTATTATCGCCACTAATCCGAGCGTAGAAGGGGAAAGTACGGCTCTGCTTTTACAGAAAATGCTTTCTGAAAAATACCCCGAACTCACCATTACCCGTCTGGCTCGCGGCCTACCACTCGGCGTTGATTTATCTTTTGCCGATCAAATCACTTTAAGTGCCGCTCTAAACAATCGTACCAATCTCTAATTTTTTTAAACGCCACATTAAATATCTGCGCGAATCTCGAATTCCCATTATAGCCATTTTCCTCTCTGTTTTTGTGTTATAATTTATTTATTAGCATAAGAGGATTTCATGGATATTACCACACTTATTTTACTCATCGTTTCGGTCATTAATTTAATTATTTTATTTATCGTTTTTTCGAAAACCAATCAGAAAAATACTGATTTACCAGAACTCAAAAATCGTATCGCCACTTTGCAGGATCAAACCACGCAAACTTTTGCCAATATGAACGAACGCATGATTCGTATCGAAACCAATGTCGATCGCGTCACTAAAGATATTGGCACTAACTTCCGCGAAAATCGCAAAGAGATCTCCGATAATTTTGGCTTAGTTCAAAAAACTCTCGATACTCGTGTCCGTGAACTTCAGGATCATAACACTAAAAAGCTCGAAGAAATGCGCCAAACTGTCGACGAAAAACTTCAGGCTTCGGTCGAAAAACGCTTCAGTGAAAGCTTCAAGACTATTTCCACTCAACTTACTCAGGTTTATCAAGGTCTTGGTGAAATGAAAACTCTCGCTAACGGTGTCGGTGATCTAAAAAAGGTCATGGAAGGTGTCAAGACCCGCGGCATTTATGGCGAAGTTCAACTTGGCAATATCATTAGCGACACCTTAAGTTCAGATCAATATTGTGAAAATATCGCTACTAAAAAAGGCTCCAGTGATCGTGTCGAATTTGCCGTCAAGATGCCCGGCAAGGATGAATCTGCTCAGGTTTTTCTACCGATTGATAGTAAATTCCCCGTGGAAAATTACCAACGCCTAATCGCCGCCTATGAACAAGGAGATAGAGCCGAGATTATTAGATACCAAAAAGCTCTAGCTACCGATGTCAAAGAGCAGGCCAAGAAAATCTCCACCAAATATATCGACCCACCACACACTACCGAGTTCGCCATGATGTTCTTGCCGACAGAATCACTCTACGCCGAAATCCTTCGCATCCCTGGCCTTGACGATGAAATCCGCCAAAAATTCCACATCACCATCGCTTCACCAAGTACTTTGCCAGTCATTCTATCGGGCCTTCTCATGGGCTTCCGTACTCTCGCCATCGAAAAACGCAGTAGTGAAGTTTGGCAAATTCTTGGCGCCGTCAAAAGTCAATTTGGTAAATTTGGCGATCTCCTCGAAGCTACCAAAAAGAAACTTCAGGAATCCGCTAATAAAATCGATGCCGCTGCCACCACTTCCCGCGTTATTGAGCGTAAACTCAAGAATGTCGAATCCTTACCAAGTAGCGAGAGTCTTAAATTACTCGACGGACTCGACGATCAAAACTTCGATACCGAAGAAAATTAATTAACCTAAAAAATATAGTGCTCATCGCACTATATTTTTTCATTTCACGTCCTTAATCTGCCAAAATTAAGTTTGCGTGTTCGATCATTTCACTAGTTTCATCGGTACGCACCACATAAATTGGCTTAGACTCATCTTTCGAAATCAAAGTATGGCGTTCTGGCATTTCACCGGTATTTTTCTCAGCATCCAGCTCAAAGCCAAGATATTTCATCTTTTGAATTACCTGCCTGCGCACATCGTCTGAACGTTCACCAATGGTTGCAGTAAAGACCAAAGCATCGACACCACCCATCGAAGCAATCATCTGACTGATACAAGCCTGTAAACGATAGATATAGAGGGAATAAGCGAATGAGCCCATCTTATCACCCTCATCACGTAGTTGAATTATAGTACGAAGATCATCCGATACTCCAGATACACCAAGTAAGCCACACTGCTTATTTAGGTAGCGCTCGAGTTCGACATCGTCTTCAATTTTCAACGCGCGCTTCATTGCCAGTGCCGCAGCCACATCCATTGATCCAGCACGCGTCGCCATCATTACACCCTCAAGCGGCGTGTAGCCCATAGTTGTGTCATGTGATTTACCCTTATAAACCGCCGTAATCGAAGCCCCCGAACCAATATGACAAACCACTAATCTCTCCGGTAAGATTTCGTTTTGCTTCATATAACGTACCACTGAGCCCACCGACAAACCATGAAATCCCCACTTTTTAATATCAAACTTTTCCGCCAGCTTCTGATCAATACAGTAAGCCTTAGCCAGTTCTGGTCTTGAATTATGGAAGTTCGAATCTGAAATTTCAATCACCGGTACTGAATCAAAGCACTTCTTTAACTCAATGATTTCGTCCATCACCACTGGAACATGCAGTGGGGCGCGAGTTCTCGCAATTTCTAGTTCCTTAAAACATTCCTTATCTACGATATGATCATTAGCAAAATAGGCGCCCGGAGCCACTACGCGTGCCAAAATCGCACTTAACTTCGAAACGCCTCCTAAAAATTCTTCTTCAATTAAGATTTTTTCCAGATTTCCCGCCACTTCTGAGAGCGCCTTAAAATCCGTCACTACTTTCTTCTTCTGATTACCAGTTTTTAAAGTATAGACAATTTTCTTACCTTCAAATTCAAAGTGTAAAGAACAAAGTTCTTTCATGCCTTTATAGAGCGCGTACGTACGTGAACTACTGCCCGGATTGGTAATTAAAATCAGTCTTTCCGATTCCATATTCTTTTATCTTCTCCTTTCTCTTAGTCTATCATAAAACCAAAGAGAAAACTGTAAGTCTCGCCCCTTTTATCTATCATAAAACCAAAGATAAAACCGCAAGTCTTGCTTCACTCTTTAATCACAAATAATAAAAATCAATGCAAAAAAATACAAACCCCTGTCCATTTAACCCCATTCATAAAAAATCATAAAAAATAGCTGGCACTCTTGCATTTTGAGTGCTAAATATATATAATATTGCTATGTCAAAACGTGATTATTATGAAGTTTTGGGCGTTAGTAAAAACGCTTCTGATGATGAAATTAAAAAGGCTTATCGCAAGCTTGCTCTCAAATACCATCCAGATCGCAACCCTGGTGACAAGGAAGCAGAAGCTAAATTTAAAGAAGCTTCTGAAGCCAATGAAGTGCTCTCTGATAAACAGAAACGCGCACGCTACGATCAATTTGGTCATGCCGGCGTGGGGAATGATAGCACAGGCGGGCCTAGCGGCAATCCTTTCGGTGGCTATTCTTATAATAGCCAAGGATTTAATTTCGATTTTGGTGGCACCGAGGGCTTTGACGATATCTTAAGTAATCTTTTTGGTTTCGGCGGTGGACGTGCGCGTAGAAATCGCGGTTCCGACTATCGCACTACCCTAGTAATTGATTTCAAAGACGCTATTTTTGGTACCACTAAAAAGATCTCCGTCGAAGGCAATGAAATTACCTTGAAAGTCCCTGCCGGTATCGATGATGGTCAAGCCATTCGTCTCCGCGGACGTGGCGGACCTGCTCCCGAAAAAGATGGCGAGAACGGCGACCTCTTGGTGCAAATTCGTGTCAAACCACATAAAACAATTAGTCGTGAAGGCTACATTCTTTTATCCGAACAACACGTTTCAATGGTCGACGCGGCACTTGGCACCGAAGTAGAAGTCGAAACTATCGACGGTAAAGTCACCATGAAAGTCCCAGCCGGCACTCAATCAAATACTCCATTTAAATTATCGAAGCACGGCGTCCCGATGAATAACGGTGAACGTGGTCCACATATTATCAATATCGTAGTCGATACTCCAACTGGTTTATCTAAAAAGCAAAAAGAACTACTAGAAGAATTCAAGTCTGCCAAAAAACGCGGATTCTGGGACTAATCCTAAGACTACTCCACAACTCCTAAGCGATATTGCTCATCTTTTTTGCCTAAATTAAATACAAGTATATTTACTTTTTGGCTCATCTTTTTACTTAAATTAAGCACGAGTACATTCACTTTAATGCTATAATTATTTACAGATGAAAGAAATCAAAAATTTTAAGCCAAAAGAATCCAAAATCACTCATCTTTTTCTGGTTCTTGTAGCTTTTCTTTTAGTTTTTATTCTTTTCAACTCTGTCCACGTCTCGGCTGACGCACCTAAGGCTAAACTTACCGACGACCAGCGCGGCGAAATTTCTATGAACTGTAGCTCAATAAAATCTAGCCTCAAAAAACTCCAGGTTAGTGACGCCAAAATCCGCTCCTTACTCGGTGCTAGTTATCAAACCATGCTCAACTCATATATTACGCCTTTCAATCTTCGTCTTGTAAAAAATAACCAAAACCTCGGTGGTCTTTCTGACCTACAGAGTAATTTTGTTTTACAAAAAAATGATTTTAATTCACTCTATATTACCTATAGCCAACAATTCGAAAATCTCCTCTCTATTGACTGTCAAAAAAATCCCGATGATTTCTATAATCAATTAATTACTACCAGAGAGTCTCGTAAAGAGCTCAATCAAAAGGTCGAAGACCTCACCAAAACCGCAGAAAAATACCTCACCGAGATTAACAAAATTGAAATCGACGGCGAAAATATTCGTTTTACTCCCGAAAAAACCGATGCTACCAAAGCTTCAAGCATTACCAACCCTGCTAATCAAGTAGGAGACCGATAATTATGTCAAAAATGTCCTCCGGTGGTCGCAATCTCATGCGCTTAGGATTAATCGCAACCCTAATCACCATTCTTACCACCACCATCTCTCTAGTTATCTATCACAATAGTGGCGATATTTATCTTGATCGCTCACGTCCGGGCTTTTTACCTGAAAAACACGAAGTTAAACATGACGACCAACCCGAAAAATCCTATTCTTTTTCAGAATCTGGCAATCTTGATATTAAACCCCTCGAAGAATTCCGCGAAAATTTTAGAAAAACACTCGAGGAAGTTAAAAAAATCAAAGACCCATTTTCTTCCGATAATCTTTCCGACGAATTCGTTGGATTAAAACCACCTAGTAAGTAATCATTCTATCCTCGCACTAATCAACTACTAAAGAGTTTGATTTCTATGGTTTAGCACTTTCCAAAATGCTATTTTCATGTTATAATGCAGCGATAATTATTAAGTGGGAATAATCTATATGAAACAATCTAATATTAAACTTATCGGTGAATTCTGCCTTGTCTCAATCTTTGCAGATGACCATAATTTTCTAGATATTCCTGCCAAAATCGACTCCGGAGCCGACAGTAGCTCGCTTCATATTAATAGTGCCGAAATCAACGAAGCTGGTGATTTAGTAATAAGTCTCCCTAGCTTCTATAAGCGTAAGACTTCTCCAAAAGAACTAAAACGCGACTATGCTCATCCAGATTACGCCACCACAAAAAATCACCGAAAGGATCAAAAAATCCAAGACCTCAGAAACCATTATTATTCCAAAGGGCAAATACCGCGATATTACCGTCATCAGTTCTAATGGACATGGGCAAAAACGCTATAAAACAAACTTAAAAATTAGTATTAATGGATTTGAGTTTGACGCTTCATTTACCTTAAGTAATCGTAATAAAAACCGCTACCCAATACTTCTTGGAAAACACGCCCTAAAAGGCCGGTACCTCGTAGATGTATCAAAATCCTATATTAATGAAGCCAAAGAAGATATCAACCAATTAATCAGCAAGGAAGACTAAAATGAAAATCGCTATTCTCTCCAACGGACCAAAGAACTATTCCACCACTCGTCTCTACGAAGAAGCGACCAAGCGTGGTCATGAGGTCGACATCGTTAAATATAAAGACTGCTATCTTTCACTCTCCGAAAATAATCCTGTAGTTTACTATAACGGAGAAGCACTTCCTCACTATGACGCAATTTTACCTCGTATCGCTAACGGTCTTACTCGCTATGGTTGCGCAGTAGTTCGCCAATTTGAAATGAGCAATACTTGGACACTCTCAAGTTCAATCTCTATCACTCGTGTCCGCGATAAACTCCGTGCCGCCCAAATCTTCGCCAAAGCCGGCATTGCCTCACCAAAAACCTTAGTTTCACGCAACACAACAGACATCGATGATCTTCTTGAGCAAATCGGTCTCCCGGCTATCATCAAGCTTGCTACCGGTACACATGGTAATGGTGTAGTTCTGGCCGAAACCAAGAAGGCTGCACGCTCTGCCCTGCAGGCCTTCTATCTCTACAACGAAGATGGTACTAACATTCTTATTCAAGAATACATAAAAGAATCTGCTGGCACCGATATTCGTGCTTTTGTGGTCGGCTCAAAGGTTGTTGCCTCAATGAAACGCCAATCTCTTGATGATGATTTCCGTTCCAATCTCCATAAAGGCGGCATTGGTACGGCCATTAAACTTACTCCAGAAGAAGAAAAACTCGCAATTAAAGCCGCTAAAGTTATGGGGCTTCACGTCGCCGGTGTCGATCTTATGCGCTCTGCACGCGGTCCATTAATTCTCGAGGTTAATGCTTCGCCAGGATTTGGCATTGAAAAAGCTACCAACCGTAATGTCGCTCTACCAATTATCAAATATATTGAACACAATGCAAAAGGCCGCACTCTTAAAGACAAGGTTGGCATCTAAGCTAAAATACCTAATCCAATCTGACACCTGGAGGTGTCAGATTTTTATATCTCTTTCAGCCCAGAACAAGCTGTCATATAGTATAATTAACTTATGATTATTCTGCTTTTAATCGTCTTGCTCTTTATTCTATTTTCTATGCTTAGACGACATATTGGCATTGCTCTACTCGCCACTATCGCCGGCAACACCATTTATGGCACCTTCGGCAACAATCTGACCGAATTATTTGCTAAATTCCTAAACGGCGTCCCAGAAAACACTCTCTCTAGTGCCATCTACATCTCTCTGGTTTTTCTCTTCCCACTAATCCTTTATTTTAAATCTAATAAAGATAGTCTTTTCGGCATTCTACGTTTTCTTGAGAGCCTGATTTATGCTGTTCTCCTGGTCTCCATTTGCGCCGCCAAGATCAATCTCCTTGTACCATTTGATGATATAAGTATCCAGCTTTTGAACTTCATCGCCATCGTGCGTCCTTCGCTCCTGCTTTTTGCCATCATTGTAGCATACCTCGATATTCTTCTCAGCAAATCGAATTAATCCAAAAACTATCAGCCAAATTAAAAAGTACCACCATTTTTTCTTAGGCAATTCTAGAATAAAGGACTCTTGCTCCGCTAAAGTATTTATCACAAATGTATGCATTTTTAATGGCCAAATTAATATTTTCTCTAAACTAATCCCAAATATTACCAAATCACCGAATACAGAAATCAATCCTACTGACCCCATTGCAATAGGCAAGCTTGGCAATAATATGATATTCGCTAAAATCGAGAGCCACGTAAACTTTCCAAAGCAGTATAAACTAATCGGCAAAGTCACTACGGAAATTACGATTGACGAAATTAAAGATTTTGCCAAGAAACCTGGGCTATGGTAAAAATCTTTCAAATCTTCTTTTGAGCCATAGAAGTACCTTATAGCTATTGGTACTATTTTTACTATGGCAAAATAAGCCAAAACCGAAAGCCAAAATCCAATTTGCCCCACGAATTCTGGTCGCATTATCAAGCAAACACTTACTATAATCGTCATAACTCGATAAACCGAAGCATTTCGACCAAAATATTTAATCGTCATCATCAAAACTAACCCGACTAATGCACGCAAAATTGACGGACCAACACCAATCATCATTGCGTAGATGAAGCAAAATATTAGTACAAAATAAGTTTTACCAATGATTGAAAAATGCTTAAAAATCAGACTCAAAATCCCGGCAATTATTGCAAGATGAGTTCCAGAAACCGCAATCAGATGCATTACACCCACATTTTTCATATTTTCTTTCTGTAATGCGGTTAATTCATCTTTATTGCCAGTCAAATAACTAATACCAAGCGCCAACTCATCGTGCTCAGAATATTTTAAGAGCTTATCTTTTAATAATTTAATAAAACCCTGTTCATTTGACGGTTTTTCAACCTTCATTCTAGTAAAACTCGCCTTGCTATTATTACTCACTCCAAATAAATCTGGAGACCGACAAAACACTCGTCCAGCCGCAATTAAAATCAGGCTCATCATAAATAAATTTTCTATACGAATTTTCATATACAACCTCCAAGCTCAACATAAAAAAACTTTCATTTTTTGGCAAGTAATTTTTTAATAAAACAAGATTTTCCAGATTAAAAAATCTTAAGCATAAGCAAGTTATTGAAATCTATTTTTCAAAGCATAAGCAAGTTATCAAAAAATCTAAAAATTCAAATTATAGATATAAAGTTCTCAGATCTTATTGGTTTTAGAATTTAAAAACTTGCGAAATTTTCTATTTACTTTATGCTAGATATAAGATGAAGCAGAAAAACCCAATTATCACCCCAGAGACCCCACTGGAAGTTATTAACTTCGCTACGACCGGACAGGGAATCGCTACTAATTCAGATGGCAAAAAAATCTTCCTATGGAACACTCTGCCGGGAGAAAAAGTCACTGAGTATCAAATTCTAAAACAAAAATCTCATCTCACCGAAGCCGTCGCCCTAAAATTTGAAAACCCTAACCCACACCGCGTATTGCCACGTGACGAACATTTTCTCTCCAATTCACCATGGCAAATTCTGGATATCAACTACGAAAATTCCGTCAAAAAACAAATTATCGAGGAGCTTTTTTCTAAGCTAAAAGCACCAAAAATTGCTTTCGAAGCCAGCGATAATGAATATTTTTATCGCAATAAAATGGAGTACTCTCTCTACTATGATCATGAGACTGCCAAAATCCATCCAGCCATCCATCGTCGTGGATCGCATCACAAAATCCCTATCCTTACTTCTTCACTTGAAAATCCAGCCATCTATCAACGCGCCATGGAAATTATCGAAGAGCTAAACACTAAGCAAGAGGATTCTAGAAAATACCAATCACTCCTTCTTCGCTGTAATCGTCAAGGTGAAGTTAGTGGTGGTCTTTATGAAAATTATCAACCACATCCTGTCTTTAAAAATCTGACAGATAAAATCTTGGAGTACAAATTTTCTTATTCTCCGAACGGATTTTTCCAGATCAATCTTCCAGAATATGAAAAAGTTTTACGAAAAATTAAAGATTTTATCAAAGACCAAAAGAAAGTCATCGACCTTTACTCTGGCGTTGGCACCATCGGATTAACTGTTGCCGGAGATAAAAATCTCACACTTGTCGAAGTTGATAAATTTGCTCACGGTGAGCTACTAAATAATATCGAATCGGTAAAATCTAGTACGGGCAACTCCAAAATCACTGGCATCCTCGCTAGATCTGAGGATATTTATGATCATATCGAACACAATTCAGCCATCATTGTTGACCCACCCCGCTCCGGCTGTGATACTACACTCATTGAAACAATCAAGCAAAAACTCCCAGAAAAACTTGTTTATTTGTCCTGCAACCCTATCACCCAAGTACGCGACCTCGATAGCCTACTAAACTACTATGAAATCAAGAACGTTACTGGTTATAATTTTTTCCCACACACCCCACACATTGAATGCCTAGTCTTACTAGAGCGCAAATAAAATTATTACTTGACAGTATTCACGATGTTCCTTTATTATCGTTTATGTTTAATCTAAAAAGGAGGCTATTTTATGAAGCCAAGCAATCTTAAAAGCAAAATCAATACCATCGTTGGGTCAATCGGAGCCTTTATCGGTATCTTTGTTTTTATTGCCTATATTCCACAGATCCTTGCAAATCTCGGTGGAGCCAAAGGTCAGCCTGGGCAACCTGCCATGGCCGCTTTCTCGTGTTTAATTTGGGTAATTTATGGTTGGACCAAAGAACCAAAAAAAGACTACATCCTCATTATCCCTAACGCATTTGGCGTTATCCTCGGCTTTCTTGCTTTTATTACCGCTCTTTAGACATAGATCCATTTTTGAAGAAAGACAATTACTGGTATAATCTTCTTAAAAGAACCCATTCAAACCAAATATAATCTTGCGCCAAGGACTAAAAAGGAGAACAAAAATGAAACCGAATAAAGAGCAACAATCCGCCATTGAATATCTAGGCGGACCACTTCTAGTCTTAGCTGGTCCAGGTACCGGTAAAACGCAAATTATTTCTCAGCGCGTCGCTCACATCTTGAATGTCACCCAAACTAACCCAAGGAACATTCTTTGTCTCACTTTTACCGACGCCGCCGCCACCAACATGCGTGACCGCCTACGCACCGTAATCGGCAACTCCGCTGATGAATTGAACATCATGACCTATCATTCCTTCGGCAAAATCGTCATCGACCGCTACCAGAATTATGCCACCGAAATTGAACGTCTGTCTGAAAAAACCATCAGCTCCGTAGAAGCAGAGAACTTTTTCCAGCAGCTTCTTGATGAATTACCTCTCACTAATCCACTTCGCGCTAACAAGGCTAAAGATATTGCCGATCTAATTAATAAACTAAAAGGCGCCAATCTCTCAATCGATAATCTCACTACCATCCAAGAAGCCAATCAAAAAGACATTGAGGATCTCAACCAAGCTCTCGCCGCCACCACCATCGGCAAAGCCAGTAGTGGCAATTTTGAAAGTAAATGCAAAGAACGCTATTTTCCGATTCTTACCGTATTAGGTCAAGTCAGTTCTTCCCATGATCAAAATATCTTACCGAACGTGCCGTATATTTCTAGCGAGCTTTATCGTCAAATGCTTGACCTTTATCAGTTAGAAACCACCAAAGATAAACCTTCTATTGCCGCTCTAAAAAAATTTACCGATAACCACTTCACGTTAAACGCTAGCGGAGTTTGTTATTACAAGCAAACTAACGACATTATTAAATTTTCCACCATTCTAGATTTTTGTCAAAAATACCAAACCTATCTCGCCGATAATCGCCTGATTGACTATGCCGATATGATTCTTGAAGCAATCAAGCATCTAGAAACTGATGCAAATTTTAAGGCCATGATGGCTGAGCAATTTCAATATATCATGCTTGATGAGTTTCAAGATTCCAACCCGGCGCAAGTTCGTTTAATCCAACTCATCACCGACTACGATAAACCAGAGATTATGGCCGTAGGTGATGACGACCAGACCATTTACGAATTTCAAGGAGCACTTTCTTCTAACCTAGTCGATTTTTATCAGCATTATCACGCCAAGATTATCATTCTTAAAGATAATTATCGTTCAACCAGTGAAATCCTGGCTTTGTCACGTAAAATTGCCGACCAAATCCCTGATAGTTTCATAAAATCCGAGTCCGTCCTAACCAGCCTGGGTGAAACTTCCAATGACTTCACTAAAAATCTTCATGCCGCCAGAAACTCAGAATTATCAAAAATCACTAGTGACGATCAGGCGCTTCAACCAATCAACCATCCGAACACTCGCATTTCTCGCCATCATTTCGATGACATTATTTCCGAATATCAGTGGGTCGCTGAAACCATCCATAATCTTATTCAAAGTGGGGAAGAGCAAAAAAATATTGCCATTATCGCTCGAAAACACGATGTCTTAAAGGCGATACTACCGTATCTTCGTAAATACGACAAGATTAATGTCACTTATGAACGAAAGGAAAATATTCTTGAAGATGCCAAAATCAAAGAACTTCATGACCTACTTCGTGTCATTCATCAGCTCGCATCTGGACAAGACCCCCTCGATTTACTTGCAGAAATTATGAGCGCCGACTATCTCGGACTTGATCCACTAGATTTTGTCCAACTAGTTCACACTGGACATCACGACCATCGTCATTTTCTTGATTTTTTGCTCGGTTACCAAAAACTTCCCGCCGTACAAAATTTTGCCAAATTCCTCGCCGAACTTGCCAAAAAATCTCTTACCTCGTCTGTCGAAGATATGATAAATTTCCTCATCAACTTAAAACCAATTTATCTTGATCTTGAAACTTCAGAAGTAAATTCTGGATCTAATGAGACGTCGAAATCAAACCCTGATTCCGCCATCATCGATCCATTCGAAACTAACTCAGAGTCTACCGACTCCTCCGAAAAATCGCTCTATATTTCACCATTTGTGCCAAATCTTGACTATGAAAATCCAGAAACCCTATCTAAGCAGCTAACTTCCAAAGAAGTCCGCCAGATGGTAGATTTTTACCAAAATCTCGCCACCCTCAAGGAGGAATTTTATAATTACACCAAGGCCGAACATCCAAAACTTGCCGACTATATCGATTTTCTCGACAAGTATCAAGCCGCTAATGCCACTATTCAAAAATCCGCAATTTTTTCCGATGATCAAAACGCTGTTACTCTCATCTCTGCCCATAAATCTAAAGGTCTTGAATTTAAACACGTCTTCCTCCTTGATTTTTCGGATACTCATTGGAATCAAAACCGTGGATCACAGGGAATTAAACCGCCTTTTAATCTGACTTTTGTTAATGGAGCTACCGAAAGTGAAGGATGCAATCTACGTCTCCTCTTTGTAGCTATGACTCGCGCCGCCAAGTCTCTTACCATGACCAGTGCCACTATTAATCACAACCAGAGCACCACAAAGCCACTTGGCATGATGATGGAGATAAATGAGGAAAAAATCATCAAAACCTCTCCATTGCTAGAAGCGCCTGAAATTTTCCAGCACCTGTCCGATAATTCTGAAATTACCGAATTACAACATCTAAAATCCACCTGGCTCGACAAATATCTCGATCCAAAAGATGACCTACTCAAATACCTTCACGCCAAAGCCGACAATATTTGGCTTTCCGCCACCGATGTTTCAAATTTCGTAGATCTCGAATATAACGGTCCACTCAATTTCTATCGCAATCGTTTAATTGGCGCACCACGCAGTATTGAAAATGTGGTGAATATTGAAAAGGGTAATCTGATTCACAAATGTTTTGAGATGATTACTAATCAAAAAATCACCGCTGATCAGGCCCTTGAATATTACCTTGAAACTGCCAAAAATCTTGATCTTTCGGAGCGTGAAATCGAAGATCTCATTACCATTGGTAAAACCGAATTGCTTCAAAGTATCGAGTATTTCCACGACATTCTCTTTGACGAGCATGCTAAGGCCGAAGTTTCATTTAGCCATGAAAAACTTTCCTTTGAAGGCGTCCCTATCACCGGTACTATCGACCACCTCACCATCGATGAACAGAATAAGACCATTCGCATCTACGATTTCAAAACCTCAACCGGTATGCAAGAAAAGGATACTTGGAAAAATAACAAGAAACTTTTCATTTATACCATTCAGTTACTTTTCTATTATTATCTTGTCACTACTTCACCAACCTACAAAAATTATACGGTTGAATCTATGAGCTTACTTTTCGTTCTTCCAAGCTATAAAAACGTCAAGCCAGGCGAGCCGGGTGAATTCTTTGAAAAAACCATCACTAAATCCGAAATCGCTGAATTTGATATCAATATTCCGAAACTCATTCACGCCATTCGCCATCAACTAGATACCTTAGATTTCCTTAATACTGATTCTTTTGCCTGTAAACCAGTCGGATACGCCACCAAGAAAGCTGAGATTATCGACTTCGCCAACCAGCTAATCGCCGACTATGATAAAATTAAAGAGTAATGTATCAAAATTTTTCAGAATTTCTCCAAAATAAAAGCAAAATCTGCGTCATTCAAGCCGAAAATCCAGACGGGGACTCCTTAGGTTCCAGCTTAGCCCTGGAAGCACTCCTTGAAGACAAAGAAGTTTCACTTTATTGCCCGGTCAATGTGCCAAAATATCTCCGTTATTTTTCCGGCTGGGAACGCATTGATCAAAATTTTGATTACCACGCGGACGGTTATATCATTGTCGATACCGCCGCCACTATTCTTCTTAGCAAGCTACTTGACGATTTGGTTATCCGCAATATTCTCTACGCCAAACCAATTTTCGTCATCGATCATCACGAAACTGCCGACGATTTAGATTTTCCGCATCAAAGCATTATCGAACATTTGCCATCTTGCACTAATCTGATTTACAAAATTGCCATTGATCAGAATATTAAAATCAATCAATCCGCCGCCGAAAATATCTTCCAAGGTCTACTTTCCGATACTCTTGGACTCACCACTGCCGGCGTCACCGCTGATACTTTCCGCGTCGCCGCCCACCTCACCGAACTTGGCGCTGACATCAATAAACTCGAAGAAAATCGCAAAGAATACATGAAGAAGTCTCGTCGTATTCTCGATTACAAAGCCGACCTCATCAAGCGCATCGAGTATAGCCTCGACGATAAGCTTTCCACCATCCATATCCCATGGTCTGATATTACCGAATTTTCCGATGAATATAATCCGAACGCTCTTATCCTCGAAGAAATGAAAATGGTCGAAGGCGTAGAGGTCGCCGTCGCTATTAAAACTTATCCAGATGGCAAAGTTACCGGTAAAATTCGTACCTCTAAACCGATCGCCGACAAGATCGCTGGTTATTTCGGCGGCGGTGGTCACCCTTTTGCCGCTGGCTTCCGCACTTACGATACCACCTACGATGATGTGCTGCGTGATTTAGTTTTCTGTTGTAATGATTTACTTTTTAAGTCCCAAGAAACCAATTAATCGAGAAACTCTATGACCAAACTTCACCTATTCAATACCAAGACTCGTCAAATCGAAGAGTTCATTCCCCAAAATCCTGCAAATGTCAAAATCTACACCTGTGGACCAACCGTTTATAATTTTGCTCACATTGGAAATTTCGCTAGCTACATCTACTGGGACCTCCTAGTTCGCACTCTTAAAATTAATCATTTAACCCCTCATCGTATTATCAATATTACCGATGTCGGGCACCTTGCGTCCGATGCTGACGACGGGGAAGATAAACTCGAAAAAGGTGCTAAACGTGAAAATAAAACCGTTTGGGAAATTGCCAAATTTTACGAAGCGGCTTTCATTAAAGACTTTAACGCCCTAAATTTATTGCCACCTACCAAATTCTGCCGTGCTACCGACTACATTAAGGAAGACATTGAGGTAATCAATACTTTAATTTCGCGTGGATACACCTATGAAACTTCGGATGGCATTTATTTTGATACTAGCAAATTCACCACCTACGCCGATTTTGCCAGACTCGATCTCGATAATCTACGTGCTGGCGCCCGCGTCGATTTTAACTCCGAAAAACGCAATGTTTCTGATTTTGCTATCTGGAAATTTATCAAACCCGGTGAAGATCATGCCATGCAGTGGGATTTTCAAGGCAAAAAAGGTTATCCAGGCTGGCATCTCGAATGTTCCACCATCTCACATTTTGAACTAGGCGAACCTCTCGACATTCACGCTGGTGGCATCGATCATATTCCGATTCACCACACCAACGAAATTGCTCAATCCGAAGCGGCTTTTGGTAAAACTATGGCCAATTACTGGCTCCATGCTAATTTTATTACCATTGATAATCAAAAAATTAGCAAATCTCTCGGCAATACCTATTCCATTCAAGACCTAAAAGATCGCGGCTACTCACCGCTCGATTTTAAACTTTGGATTCTGCAAGGACACTATCAATCCGAACGAAATTTCACCTTTGAAGGCCTTACCGCCGCCAAAAATCGTCGTTTGCATTGGCTAAATCGTCTTGCGAAAACCTTACAAGAACCCGTCCCCACCGAGAATCAATCCCACTTTCTCGCCCAGCTTCAGACATCAGAATATCAAACCACTGAATTACAAGAAAAACTTACCGCTATCATTAATCAAAATCTTAACTCCGCTGAAGTTTTTGCCGAGATTGACCAAAACGAATTAACCCTAGATGATTGGCGTTTTGTCGATGAATTATTCGGGCTTCGTTTCTTCGATAGCCTCATTCTACCATC
>ERZ773212.688-NODE-688-length-16481-cov-11.645805_pt1 | contig 16481 bp, 11 predicted proteins | sample MGYA00581005_ERZ773212 | MGnify/ENA primary metagenome ERZ773212 (study PRJEB29015, sample SAMEA2738154) | human oral metagenome | biome: human oral; feature: human-associated habitat; material: saliva | place: China | collected 2196 ... | reverse complement strand
TATTCTCGATTTGCACTAGCCTATTCATACTACGTTGTGCACTCCGTCCCGATTTGTTGGGGCGGGGTGCACCTGCATGACAGCCCTTTTTGTATCTTTCACCTATTCACTCATTACGTCACCGATCGCGAGGTTCTTCTCATGTCTTCCCTGCATATTTCTGATATTCCGGTGGGCGCGTCCGTTAAGGTCCGCGTTCCCGCTACGAGCGCTAACCTGGGCCCCGGCTATGACAGCATGGGTTTGGGTCTTGGCTTCTATGATGAGCTGGTTGTTGAGCGTATTGAGTCCGGTCTGGAGTTCGAGCTCAGCGGTGAGGGTAGCGCGGATGTCCCTCGCGATGAGAGCCACCTGGTTTTGCAGGCGATGAAGGCTGGTTTTGCGGCGGCTGGTTTGGATGAACTGCCGCCGGTGAAGCTGATTGCTGATAATAAGATTCCGCATTCTCGCGGTATGGGTTCTTCGGCGTCGGCTATTGTGGCGGGTGTGGCTGCGGCGAGTGGTCTGCTGCCGGAAGAGTACCGTCTGAGCCGTGAGCAGATGCTGCAGGTAGCCTCCGATATGGAGGGCCACCCGGATAACGTGGCTCCGGCGATTTACGGCAACCTGTCGGTGTCCTGGGGTGAGATGGGTAACTGGAAGACCTTGATTATTCCGGTGCATCCTGATGTTCACCCTGTGGTGGCTGTGCCCGATTATGAGGTGTCGACGAAGCTTGCTCGTTCGCTGATTCCTGAGGAGATGCCCCACGTTGAGGCGGTGGCGAACTCGGCTCGTGCGGCGTTGCTGGTGCGCACTCTCTCTGATGCTCCCGAGTACCTGATGGATGCGACCGTGGATTACCTGCATCAGGGGTACCGCGTGACCGCGATGGAGCCGTCGGCTGTGCTGGTTGCGTACCTGCGCAGTCAGGGTTTTGCTGCGGTGATTTCTGGCGCTGGCCCTACTGTTTTGACCTTTGCGCACGGTGATGAGCAGGTGCGACAGGTTCAGGAGGCGATTGCCGAGTTTGAGGCGACTCACCCTTGTAGCGCTATTGTGGATTGCCGCTTGAACTGGCGGGTACTTCCCCTTGAAATTGATACTGAAGGTGTTATAGTTACTCAGTAGGACGTTATTAGTTCGTCCTATGTTGAGGTTCGCCCGTCGTTCAATGTAGACCGTCGATACTATCCTTCGTAACGTACTTCCGTTTCCCCTTATGCCTCAGATGCTTTTGTATCTGGGCGGGAGCCGGCAAGGTTCGGGGGAGTGCCTTTGGGATTCATGTCTTTCTTTATTTCTGACGCATAGGGGAAGACTTATCTGGGGGTTCGGTTTCGCGGCGGGTGCCCTTTCAAAGTGACCATTCCATCCTCTTCACCTCGCGTAGATGGTTCTTAGAGATGATGGTTTGGGCTTGCCCACATTTGTGATAGAGCGCCTTATCTTCCGTGTGTGCTCGCTGTGTCTGAATCAGCGGGTACGGTAAGAGACGCGAACCGCCTCCAGCGCGGTTCGAGGGAGTCGAAGGTGCAGACTGCTGTTTTCTTTCGGCAGTGTCTAAACCTTTGACCGCGCTATAGCGCCCGCCCGATCTTTATTCTGAAGATTTTCAGGGCTTATAACCAAAGGAATTGTAGTTGGCAAAGAATATTGTTGTCACCGATGAGTACGGTACGGCAGCTGCCGCACCGGAACTTGCAAACTTGAAGGTCGCGCAGTTGCGTGTCCTCGCCCAGCAGCTTGGTATCCGAGGCTATCTGAAGCTGAAGAAGGCTGAGCTGGTTCAGGCTCTTGAGGAGCATCAGCGTGGTGGCGCCGTAGCCGCTCCTGCTGCGCCCAAGTCTGAGGCACCTAAGTCTGAAGTGCCCGCTGAGGCTGCTGCTGAATCTGCTGATACCCCCGCTGCTGAGAAGGCTGAGGAGTCTAAGCCTCGCCGTACCCGCCGTACTCGCGCCCAGAAGGACGCCGAGGCGAAGGCAGAGAAGGCTGAGAAGACCGAAAACGCTGAGGTTGCTGAAGCCCCCGCTGAGGACGCTGAGAAGGCTGAAAAGGCTGAGAAGCGCACCCGCTCTTCCCGTTACGAGACTCCCGCTCAGAAGCGTGCGCGCGCTCGCCGTGCCGCTGAGGGTGAGGACGCATCGGCTGAGAAGTCCGAGAAGGCTGAAAAGTCTGAGAAGGGCGAGAAGGCTGAGAAGCGTACCCGCCGCACCCGCACCCGTAAGGATGAGAAGCCCGCTGAGCTTCCTCCGCTGGATGTGCGCGCTGAGCTGGCTGCTGAGCGTATTGGTGAGCGTTCGGAGCAGGTTGACCTGCCCGGTAACTCTGCTGAGTTGAAGGCTGCTACCGCTGATGGCACCGCTAGCCTGGACAGCCTGAACGCTGCCCTGGACATGACTTTTGGCACCCCCGACGGTGAGAAGAGCTCGAAGCGTACCCGCACCCGTGAGCGTCGCCGCGACCAGGATGGTGAGCGTACCGAGCGTCGCACTAAGCGTGACCGTCAGGCTGAGCGTGCAGAGCGCAACACTGAGCGTAGTGAACGTGCCGAGCGTAAGGCTGCTGAGCGTGCAGAACGCACCGAGCGTACTGAGCGCCGTTCCAAGCGCGACCGTCAGGCTGAGCGTGCTGAGAAGCAGGCTCGCCGCCGCGAGGAGAACGAGCCTCGCCTGAGCGAAGACGATGTGCTGGCACCGATTTCGGGTGTTCTGGACATTCTCGACAACTACGCTTTCGTGCGTACCACCGGCTACCTGCCCGGCACCAACGACGTGTACGTCTCCCTGGCTCAGGTGAAGAAGTACAACCTGCGTAAGGGCGACCACGTGCTCGGTGCGATTCGCGTGCCGCGTGAGGGTGAGTCGAACAGCCGCCAGCGTTTCAACGCGCTGGTTCAGGTTGAGGCGATTAACGGTCAGAGCGTTGAGGAAGCAGCGAACCGCCGCGTCTTCTCGAAGCTGACTCCGCTGTACCCCAAGGAGCGTCTGCGCCTGGAGACCACCCCGAAGAAGCTGGGCACCCGCGTGGTGGACCTGGTGTCCCCGATCGGTAAGGGTCAGCGTGGTCTGATTGTGTCCCCGCCGAAGGCGGGTAAGACCCTCATGCTGCAGTCCATTGCGAACGCGATTACTGTGAACAACCCGGACGTGTACCTGATGATGGTCCTGGTGGATGAGCGTCCTGAAGAAGTGACCGATATGCAGCGCACCGTCAAGGGTGAGGTTATTGCCTCGACCTTCGACCGTCCCGCTGAGGATCACACCACTGTGGCTGAGTTGGCTATTGAGCGTGCGAAGCGTATGGTGGAGCTCGGCTACGATGTGGTCGTGCTGCTGGACTCCATGACCCGCCTGGGCCGCGCATACAACCTGGCGGCTCCCGCATCCGGTCGTATCCTGTCCGGTGGTGTGGATTCTGCTGCACTGTACCCGCCGAAGAAGTTCTTCGGCGCTGCCCGCAACATTGAAGAGGGCGGCTCGCTGACCATCCTGGCTACCGCGCTGGTTGAGACCGGCTCGAAGATGGACGAAGTGATCTTCGAAGAGTTCAAGGGCACCGGTAACATGGAGCTGCGCCTGTCCCGTCAGCTGGCGGATAAGCGTATCTTCCCGGCGGTTGATATTAATGCTTCTGGTACTCGCCGCGAGGAGAACCTGCTCTCCCCGGATGAGATCAAGATTATGTGGGGTCTGCGCCGTGCCCTGGCGGGTATGGAACCCGAGCAGGCTCTGGGTGTTCTGACCAACCAGCTGCGTAAGACTGAAAGCAACGTGGAGTTCCTTCTGACGGTTCAGAAGAACGGTCTGCGTCTGGTCGACTAAGGCTCGTATCTCACGCGCCCCACCTCCTCATTGTGGGTGGGGCGCGTGAGCCGTTCGTTTTGTGCATCCCCGTTGTGAGGGGTGTGAGATGTCTAGTGCCTGCCCGTGCGGCGTAAAGTGCGGGAGATGGAAGAGAGAACAGAATGTTTGAATCTATTCAGGTTCTGCTGGATGAGCACGCTGACCTGCAGAATCAGCTGGCTGACCCCGCCGTGCAGGCGAATCAGGGTAAGGCACGCCGTGTGGGCCGCCGCTACGCGGAGCTGACCGGTATTGTGACTGCATACAATAAGTACACTTCGCTGAAGGATGACCTTGAGGCTGCTCGCGAGATGGCTGATGAGGATCCGGATTTCGCGGCGGAGATTCCCGGTCTGGAGGAGGAGCTGGAGGTTGCTCAGGAGAAGCTGCGCCGCCTGCTGATTCCGCGTGACCCGGATGATGGCCGTAACGTCATTCTTGAGGTGAAGGCTGGTGCCGGTGGTGACGAGGCGGCTCTGTTCGCTGGTGACCTGCTGCGCATGTACATGCGTTATGCCGAGAACAAGGGCTGGAAGACTGAGATTATTTCTTCGACCAGCACCGATGTTGGCGGTTACAAGGACGCCCAGATTGCTATTAAGGGCTCCTCGAATGAGCCGGCTGAGGGCGTGTGGGCGCACCTGAAGTATGAGGGTGGCGTGCACCGTGTGCAGCGTGTTCCGGCGACTGAGTCTCAGGGCCGTATCCACACCTCCGCTGCCGGTGTTCTGGTGTTCCCCGAGGTGGATGAGCCGGAAGAAATCGAGATTAACCAGAACGACCTGAAGATTGACGTGTACCGTTCTTCGGGCCCCGGTGGCCAGTCGGTGAACACCACCGACTCGGCGGTGCGTATTACCCACCTGCCGACCGGTATTGTGGTGGCGATGCAGAATGAGAAGTCTCAGCTGCAGAACCGTGAAGCTGCGATGCGCGTTCTGCGTGCGCGACTGCTGGCTCACCAGCAGGAGCAGATTGACGCTGAGAACGCGGCACACCGTGCTTCGCAGGTGCGTACCATGGACCGTTCGGAGCGTATCCGTACGTACAACTTCCCGGAGAACCGCATTGCAGATCACCGTACCGGCTACAAGGCGTACAACCTGGATGCCGTACTGAATGGTGACCTGGAGCCTGTGGTTCAGTCCGCTATTGAGATGGACGAGGCGCACCGCCTCGCTCAGGTGGGCCAGGAACAGAAGTAATTCTGTATTTGCTCGTGCCGATTCTTTGAAACGGTACGAGATGTTGGTGAGGGGGCTCGCCGCTGCGGCGGTGGAGCCCCTCACCTGTATGCCGCGATAGGCTTTGAGCCGTTGAGAGATGAAAAGGAGAGCTCATGAAGGTGAATGTGCACGACCCGCGTGGGGAAGAACTCGCGCAGGTACTCACGCGCGCCACCGCGGCACTGGTGCAGGTGCCCAGCCCCCGCGTGGACGCCGAGCTCCTCGCCGCGTACCTGCTCTACGACGGCTCACGCTCACGCCTACAGCACGCGGCGCTCATGGGGGAGCGGCTCACCCCCGAACAGGTCGCAGAGTACGAGGCGCTGGTCGCCCGCCGCGTCCGCCGCGAACCGCTGCAGCACATCACTGGCTCCGCTCCCTTCTACCGCCTAGAACTGGCAGTCGGACCAGGCGTGTTCGTGCCCCGCCCCGAGACGGAGCTACTCGTCGAAGAAGCCCTCAAAGTGCTGAGCTCACGCGCCGACACTGCACCCGGTGGGCTGCGCATCGTCGACCTGTGCACCGGCTCCGGGGCTATCGCCGCGGCGGTCAAGAGCGAACTACCGGACGCGCAGGTGTTCGCGGTGGAGCTCTCCGAAGACGCCATCCCCTACACCCGCAAGAACCTGGGGCCGCTCGGCGTGCACCTGGTGCAGGGGGACGCCCTCACCGCCCTGCCCGAACTTTCCGGAACCTTCGACGCGGTGCTCTCGAACCCTCCGTACATTCCGCCGGCGAACGTACCCGCCGACCCGGAAGCCGCCCTGCACGACCCGGACATGGCTCTGTACGGCGGGGGAGAGGACGGCATGCAGATGCCCTCCGCGATTGCCGCCCGCGCCTTCGAACTTCTTACCCCCGGCGGTCTGTTCATCATGGAGCACGACGACACCCAGGAAGAAGCCGTCGCCGAGCTGTTGGCACGTGTCGGCTTCGAGGACTGCTACCCGGTGCGTGACCTGAATAATCGTCCGCGTCATAGCGTCGGTTATAAACCGCGCCCACTAGAGCCTTTAGACTAGTAAATGCACCACCTAGCCCGTGCCGGGCTGCATGAAGGCAACGCGTCCGCCCCAGTAGTCAGCTCAGTAGCCAGCTCAGAGCCGGCGAAATACGGTGAACCCCCGGAAGAGTGCTTCCACATGGCGCGTTGTGGGTGCCGGTGTCTCGCCGCATCCAGAAAAACATGAGAGAATAAGACCCGTGACTGCAAAGCTGTACCCCGTAACGACTGAAACTGAGACCCGCGAGGCCATTGAAGCTGCCCGCGAGGCGCTGAAGGCGCACGACACGATTGTGATGCCCACCGATACCGTCTACGGTATTGCCGCCGATGCTTTCTCGCATCAGGGCGTTGCCAAGCTGCTGGCAGATAAGGGCCGCGACCGCACCATGCCGCCGCCCGTGCTGATCTTTGATCTTGCTGCGCTCGCTGGCGTGGTCGACGACGTTCCGAACGATATTTACGATCTGGGTGGTCGCTTCTGGCCCGGCGCGCTGACTATGATTCTTCACGCGTACCCGTCACTGAGCTGGGATTTGGGTGAGACCCGCGGTACTGTTGCCGTGCGTGTTCCCGATGATGAGTTCGCCCTGAAGCTGCTGACTGAGCACGGTCCGCTGGCGGTTTCGAGCGCGAACAAGACCGGTCAGGAAGCCGCACTGGATGCGCAGACCGCCATGGATTCGCTGGGTGAGGATGTCGCCGTGGTGATTGATGGTGGCGCTCGTCCTAAGCCGCTTGAGTCTGAGCCGAATGAGGACGGCGTGGTTGTGGTGACTGAGCGTGACCCGGCACCGTCGACGATTCTGGATTGCACCTCCTTCCCCTACGTGGTGGTTCGTGAGGGCGCAATTTCAGTGGAGGAGCTGCGTGAGGTCGTTCCGACCATTCTGACTCGTGCGGAGGCTGACGAGCAGGCAGCTCGTAAGGTTGAGGAAGCTGAGACTGCTTCTTCTGCGCCGTCTGAGTCGACTCCTTCTGAGCGTGCTCTGGATGAGCAGGCTGACCTGGATGAGGCGTACGAGCAGTGGGACAGCACCCACACTGTGAGCGGTGAGCCTGCTCGTCGCGCTTCGGCACCGGTTGCCGGTTCTGTCGCTGCGTCTCTGCTGGGCGCTACTTCGGCTCTGTCTTCTGCTTTCAGCACTGGCGTGGATCAGGAGCGTTCGCGCGGCTACCGTGACAACACTCCGAAGCCGGTTCGTGCGGATGAGCCGCAGACCCACCCGGTTCCTGCTGATACTGCTCGCGCGCTGGTCTTTGGCGAGTCGAAGATTGAGACTGCCGCTCAGAGTGCACCCGCTCAGAGCGAGGCTAAGCCGGCAGAAGCTAAGGCTGAAGACGCTAAGACTGAGGCTACCAAGACTGAAGCTGAGGCAAAGACCGAGCAGAAGGATGCCCCGGAGGACCACCTCTAAACCTCTGCGGGTTATAGCGCTCGGGTATAAATCTCGGAGCATAAAAACGTATAGGGAACCCCCGATATATCGTTCAGATATATCGGGGGTTCCCTTTCGTTATGAGTCCTACAGGTTATGCGCTCCTGGGCTGCGTGCCTCAGGTTGTGCGCTGCTAGGGGCGCACGTACGCTACCTAGTTCTTGTCGAAGCGGCGGTCCTTCTTCTTACCCAGCGCGGTGTGGGCGTTGCGCAGTACTTCACGCACGCGAGGGGTGGGCAGAAGGTTGTTTTCGCGTGCCCAGGAGTCGTCGATGCCCTGGCCGAACCACATGACCTCGACCTTACGCACGGAGCCTGCGAACTTGTCATTCATCAGCTCGGAGACGGTGTAGCCCGCCTTGACGGCTGCGCGGCAGAGCCACTCGGGCAGGCGGCGCGGGTGGCGGCGACCAGCATCCACGGACGCGGAGGCAACGGTTGCGCCTTCCCAGGGCTGCAGCACGATGGTGGGTAGCTCGCCGGGGAAGGTGCCGAGCATGACCACGAATTCTGCGAGGGCGTGCACGCTGGAAACCGGGGACTTGCCGGTGCCAGCACCGGCAACGGAGGCAAAGGGGGAGGAGGCCATCTTGGCGAAGAGCTCGGTGGTGCGTCGGCCGCGGCCCTGCACGCTGGTTGCGCGCAGGATGCACAGTTCGGGTGCGCAGTCGGGGTGCCCTTCGAGGAAGTAGTCCTGCAGGTCGAGCAGCGCTTCTTCGCCGAGTGCCTTGGAGAAGGAGTAGGCGCTGAACGGGTTGGTCTCTTCGGAAGCATCTAGCACGAGGCGCGGGCCCTGCACAGCTGCGGAGGAGAGGTGGATGACGCGGCGCACGCCGGTGCGCTGCGCGGCGATGGCAATCACGGCGGGAAGCAGGGCGTTTGCGCCGACGAGCGGAGGTAGATCCTGCATATTGGGCGCTGCGAGGCCCGCAGCGTTGACGACGACCTGCGCGCCTGCGAAGGCTTCTGCGAGGGAGTCGATGATGCCTTCAAGCTGGTCTGCTTCGTCGATGATGCTGTCTACGTCGAGGGCTCGGGTTGCGAGTCGAGGTGCCTCAATGGGGTCGACGCTGATACCTTCTGCGTTTAGACGCGCGACGATGGAGGAACCAACGAAGCCGCTGGCGCCAATGACTTTCCACTTGGATTCGGACATCTCTTTTACCTCTCACGAGCCCGCGTACGTTGCGGGGAAAAATGGGGTCATTTCAACTTTCCCATATTTGAACAGTTTATGGGGAATTTGTGGGTTTTTATTCGGTCTCTGGTCGTTTTTTCGCACGGGGTGCACAGCGCAAACACAGGCTGTGAAGCTGGTAGCTTGATGGATACCCAAAACTGGGTGTGCGGGTGCGTCCGCTATGCGGATAAATCAACTGAATTCGGTTGTTTATTTGTCATAAAGTGCGTCTTTTGAGGTGATGGTTCACTCTCTAGTGGAGACCGCAGGTAGAATATTTTCTTTGAGTGATATATCCACACGGTTGAATGCCGCGGGCGCGAGAAACACCATAAGCGCCCAGCTCGGTATGGGTATATCGCGTACCGGCTGATTCAGGCGCATCGCGCCACGGAGGGAGAACTTATGGCAGAAAAGTACAGCGACGTGACCGCTTTTGCCCAGCCTTCTTCCGAACAGTCTTCGTCTCACGACTCTTTGAACGAGTATCCCCGCACGGTCGCCGTGGTGGTGACCTATAACCGTGAGGACCTGCTACCGAAGACCCTCGCTGGTATCGCTTCTGGTGAGCGCGTGCCTGCGGCGGTGGTGATTGTTGATAACGCCTCCACGGACGGTACTGCTGAGTATCTGCGTGCCCTGGACTACGAGCTACCGGTGGATTGCATCCGCCTGGAGAGCAATATGGGTGGCGCTGGCGGTTTCGCGGTGGGTATTGACCGCGCGCTGGAACGCCATAACCCGGACCTGGTGTGGGTTATGGATGATGACACCGAGCCGACCGAGAACACCCTGTCGGAGGCGGTTGCCGCCTGGCTGAACTATTCGCCGGTGCCTTCGCAGCGCCCCGCGGTGGTGGCATCGCGCGTGGTGTGGACGAACGGTGAGGACCACCCGATGAACACTCCTCGCACCATGTTCGCGGCGGGGGAGCAGCGTCATGCTCGTGCGCAGGCGGTGGGTGCTCGCCCGATTCGTAGCGCCTCGTTCGTGTCGATTCTGATGGATGCGCAGGCTATTCGCCGTAATGGTGGTTTGCCGATTGCTGAGTTCTTCATTTGGAATGATGACTTCGAGTTTTCGACTCGTCTGATTCATCACCGTGACGGCATTGCGGTGCCTTCTTCTGTGGCTAAGCACCACACGAAGACTTTTGGTACGACGAACGCTGACCCGGGCCCGCGTTTCTATAACGATGTGCGCAATAAGCTGTGGGTCTTTACCCGTTCGCGTACCCTGAACCCGCTGGAGAAGCTGTTGTACGGTGGCTCGTCGGCGCGCCTGTGGATTTCTACTGTTCTGCGTACTGATGACCGCCGCACCTACCTGGGGTATTTCCTCAATGGTGTGCGTGATGGTTTGCGTGCGCCTCGCCCGAATGCTCAGGTGCTTGAGGGCATTTACCCGCTGACTTTCCCCGGCCGCTACGGCGTGCCGGCATCCGCTGAAAGCCCCGCTGATTCTGAGAAGGCGCGTGGTTGCGTGAGCTCTGTACCCGATTTCTCGGTGCTGATGAGCGTGTACGCGAAGGAGAACCCCGCCTATCTGGACCAGGCGTTGGAGTCAAATCTTCTGAACCAGACGGTGCGTCCTTCCGAGCTGGTTTTGGTGAAGGACGGTCCGCTGACCCCCGAGCTGGATGCCGTGGTGGACCGCTGGGTTCAGCGCGCCGAGAATCTGGATTGCCCGCCGATTCAGGTGGTGGAGCTGGCTCAGAATGTTGGTTTGGCGGAGGCGCTGAACGCCGGTCTGCAGGCGTGTTCGTATGAGCTGGTGGCTCGTGCTGATTCTGATGATCTGTCTGAGCCGACTCGTTTTGCGCGTCTGATTCCTGCCCTGGTGCAGGGCGGCTACACGGTGCTGGGCTCTGCCATGCTTGAGGTGAATGAGAGCAATACTGCGGTGGAGTCGACCCGCGAGGCGATTGTTGAGTCCGAGCGTCTGCTGCGCGCGATGGATTCGCGTAACCCGATTTATCACCCGTCGGTGGCGTTCGTGAAGAGTGCCGTGCAGCAGCTGGGCGGTTACGAGTTCGTGCCCGGCGCTGAGGATTGGTGGCTGTGGATGCGTCTGCGCGATGCCGGCTACCGTCTGGGCAATATCCCCGAGGCTCTGGTGCGTTACCGCGTGGGTGCGGGCGCGTACACGAAGCGTGGGGGAGTGGACGCCTGGTTGCAGGATGTGGCGATTCAGCGTCGACTGTACACCGGTCACGGTATTTCTAAGCTTCAGTGGGCTCAGAATATGGCGGTGCGTAGTGTGTACCGTTTTGTTCCTGAGCAGGCGCGCCGTTCGGCGTTTCGTGCGTTGTCGTCTTTGACGGCTCGTGCTTCTTCTCGTTCTTCTGGTACCGCATCTGAAGGAGGCATGTAGTGGCTCAGTTGAAACCTCACGCTCATGTGGTGATGCGGAAGGCGGCCCAGCGCGGCACGATGGTGACGGAGGGTGACTCTGGCACGATGCTGGTGAACCGCCTGTATGAGCGTAAGCCGTGGTGGTTGATTGCGCAGGCGCTGATTGATTCGAGCGCCTGGGTTCTGTCGGTTTTGTTCGCGTACATGCTCCGCTATAGTGTGCTGCTCAGTAACGGCTCGGTGTTCGATATTATTCACCCGGCGTCGTTGACGATGACCGCTACTTTGGCTGTGGTTCTGCACCTGGTCATTGGTCTGGCGGGCGTGAAGATTTATAACGGCGTGTATTCGTACGGTTCGTTTGACGAGTCGTGGCGTGCCGGCGCGGCTGCTTTGAGCGCGGGCGCGGCGTTGACTGCGTTCTCCTTTGTGGATGAGCTGTTGGGTCTGCCGCATATTCCGCATAGCGTACCTGCGATTGCGGCGGCGTTTAGCCTGATTATGATGGCGGGCGCTCGCATGGCGAAGCGTGTGTACACTGAGCGCGGTGCTGTGCGTGAGCTGACCGGCGAGCCGGTGATTGTGTACGGTGCCGGCTTTATTGGCGGCATGGTCATGGATTCGATGCTGCACGATGAGGAGGCGAAGCTTCGCCCGGTTGCGGTCTTCGATGATGACCAGCTGAAGGCTGGTACGAAGTTCCACGGCATTTCGGTGATTACGACTTACCGTGAGCTGGAGCAGGTGATTCGTGAGTCGGGTACCCGTAAGATTCTGGTGACGATTTCGGATATGTCGGAGGACTATTTCGAGTCCTTCTGCAACCGCATGCGTAAGCTTAAGGTTGAGGTTCAGCGTATTAGTAGTGCGAATGCTCGACTGATGGGCGAGCGTCTGATTACCGCGAGCGATAACGATCTGATGCGCGTGATTCGTGGCGAGATTAACTACGATATTGACCGCGATATTCTGCGTTCGTACCTGCACGGTAAGCGCGTGCTGGTCACCGGTGCGGGCGGTTCGATTGGTTCTGAGCTGTGCCGTCAGATTAGCGAGTTTGAGCCGGAGACCCTCATGATGCTTGATCATGATGAGACTCTGCTGATGGAAACGAAGGTTTCGATTACTCACGAGTCGAGCCTGGACGATGACCGCATCATCCTGGCTGATATTCGTGAGGGCGATAATCTGCTGGAGATTTTCCGTGACCGTCGCCCCGAGGTGGTATTCCATGCCGCGGCTTTGAAGCATGTGTCGGCGCTGGAGGCGTACCCGCAGGAGGCGTGGAAGACGAACTCCTTGGGCACTCTGAACGTGCTGCGTGCCGCGGAGGCGGTGGGCGTGAAGACCTTCGTGAACGTTTCGACCGATAAGGCGGCGGATCCGAAGACTGCGCTGGGTCAGTCCAAGCGCGTGGCGGAGCGTCTGACCGCGTACTTTGGCGAGAAGACCGGCAATACCTACGTGTCGGTTCGTTTCGGTAACGTGTTTGGTTCGCGCGGTTCGATTAAGCCGCTCTTTACGAAGCAGATTCTTTCGGGTGGTCCGATTACTCTGACGGATAAGCGTGCGACCCGTTACTTCATGCTGATTACCGATGCCTGCCTGCTGGTGATGCTTGCCGGTGCGATTGGTCGCCCGGGCGAGGTCATGGTGCTGGATATGGGTCAGCCGGTCAAGATCCTGGATGTTGCGAAGGCGATGCGCCAGGCGTATGAGCGGTATGACGTGGAGATCAAGGAGATTGGTCTTCGCAAGGGTGAGAAGCTGGATGAGGCTCTCTTCGGCGGTACCGAGAAGCTGGTACCTAGTGAGGAGAACCGGTATATTTCCCGGTCGAGTGCTCCGGCGCTTGACCCTGATGAGCTCGATTATGAGCTGTGGATTCAGAACTATCGGGAGCACAGTGGCTATGAGCGTCATGGCCTGGAGCGTGCCCCTGATCCGCGTACTTTGGCGGATGCGCAGACGTTCTAATCTTTAGGGAATGACATCGGATGCTGCACTTGCGTGGCGGGTGCGGTATCCGGTGTTTTCTCTTTCTCGGGTGTAGAACATTTCAGGACGCAGAATATGCAGAACGTATGGAGAGAATCTGTAATGTTTAGTCCCGGGCTACTGAAGAGTTCTATAGAATACGAAGTAAACACACACACTACGCACACATCGTCCCTTAGCTGCAATTCTGGAGCTTGCGTCCAGGGGAGCGGCGCCAATGCCTTGGAGCTGGTATGACCTCCTTTTCTGAGCTGTTGAGCATTTTTGCTCTTGCTTTTGTTTTGGGTGCCCTTTTGCCGTTTGCGGTGCGCCCGATTTTGCACCGCTACAACATGGTGGATGTTCCTAATGAGCGTTCTTCGCATACTGCTCCGACCTACCGCGGTATGGGTTTGGCGACTGCGGCTGCGACCTTTGTGGCGTTTGTGGCGGCTACCCTGTTCGGCTGGACGTACCGTTCTGCTGAGTCTTTGCAGCTGGCGGTGACGATTGCCGCGGCGATTCTGTGTGCTCTTGCCCTGGGCTGGCTTGAGGATATTCGCGGCGTGAGCATTGTGCGTCGTGCGGGCCTGCAGCTGGTGATTGGCGTACTGGTGAGCGTGAGCTTTGCGACGGTGCAGGGCACGAACATTCTGCTGCTGATTCTGGGCGCGATTTTTGTTGCCGGCTACATTAACGTGGCGAATTTTATGGACGGCATTAACGGTATTTCTGGTGCTCACGGTCTGGTGGCTGGTTTGGCGTATGCGCTGACCGGTTGGATGGTGAACCTTCCGTGGCTGGCTTTGGCTGGTGTGGCTGTTGCCGGTGCTTTTGCGGCGTTCCTGCCGTGGAATGTGCGCCCTGGTAAGAACGTGTTTTTGGGCGATGCGGGTTCTTATGTTTTGGGCGCGGCGCTGGGCACGTTGGCTGTGGGCGCGTGGTTTGCGGATGTTCCGTTCCTGTTGGCTTTTGCTCCGCTGATGACGTATCTGGCGGACGCGGGTACGACTCTGTTCCGTCGTTTTATGGCGGGGGAGCAGTGGTACAAGCCGCACCGTACTCACACTTATCAGCGTCTGACGGATGTTGGTTTCAGCCACCTTGGTTCGACCGCCGTGGTGACCGGTACGACCATTCTGGTGTGGGTGCTGCTGGCGTTTGCCTCTGATTTGTTTGCTTCGGGCGCCGTGCTGGCGGCTGTTGGTGTGGTTCTTGTGGCTCTTGCCGTGCTGGTGGTGTACCTGCGTATGCCGCAGCTCTTTGGCGGTGAGGCACCTACTTCTGCGATTGACCTGTCGAAGCGCTTTGCGGCGGATTCGAAGGGTTCGGCGCCGAAGGCGAAGTCGGCAACTGCAGAGCCTGCTACCGGCTCTTTGACCTCGGCAACTGGTGTTCCTGCGACTCCTGAGAATGTGGAGCCGACCTCGCTGCATCCGGAGCCGATCATGCCGGATTCGGTGAAGGATCGTGCGGGTCAGCCTTCTTCTGCTTCCTCTTCTTCGACGCAGTCTAATCAGAATCGTGGGGAGAAACACTAATGGCTTCTGAGCAGCCTAAATCTCAGGCTCCTGCAGAGCCTCTCTGGAGGCGCGTGGTGGACGTTCTGTGGTATCCGCCGGCGGAGCGCAAGAAGCAGCAGAAACACCGCCGAGAGCGTGCTCAAGCAGGTTTGAAGGCCTCTTCTTTCGAGAGTCAAGAGCTTTCCTGGAAATTTTTGTTCTACAGGGTATCGGCTTACTCTCTGCTGGCTTGGTTGGGCGGTATGATGAGTGCGTACCTGTTTGCGGGCCCCGTGGGCGCGCTAGGAATAACATTGGGCTTTCTGATAATCTATATATGCTTCACTCTGGGCGTATTGGTTATGTTGGTTGCTCCCATTTTCGACTGGGGTGTACCCAAATCGCTGGTGGTGAGCTACCTCGTGAAGATTGCTCTGCTCGGTCTGGTATTGATGTTTGTGCCGTTCCCCGAGAATCTGAGGCACGGTTGGACTCTCGCAGGCGCATGTACCGGCGTGATTCTGTGGATTGTTATTGAAACAGTCAGCATCGCACGACTGAGAATTCTATACTTCGACACCGATCTGGAAGACCATGGTCGGTAACGCGATTGGTGTTTGAAAGGAAATACGTTTGGCCGAAGAGAAGAAGTGGTGGGACGGAGATAAAAAGCTCCGCACTACCGGAGAATTGGTGTCTGACGGAGGGCTCTCCGGTGCAGTCATGTCGATTCTCTATCTGATCATCGGTATAGCAGTGTGGGGCGGCATCGGTTACCTCGGTGACCTGGTCTTCTCCACCACCTGGCTGGTGTGGGTTGGTGTCTTGATTGGCGCTGTCGGAGGTTTGACCCTCGTCTTTACCTACATGACCAGGCAGAATAAAGACCGCTAGGTCATTGAACGCGGACCGCTAGGTCACACATTCATCCATGTAGTTAGCATGTCAGTCGCTTAGAGGCAGACATGGGCTCTTGATAGCCACTAGTAGCAAGAAAGGACTTGCTTTGATCGAGAACGGGTTGATCCTCGCGGAAGCCTATGTGCCGCCGACCCCCGAAGACATGCATCTGCCCCCCTTCTTCACCATTGGTGATTTCGCTTTCGGTAAGCAGAACGTACTGATTCTGCTGTCCGTGGTGATTATCGCGGTCTTCTTCCTCACCGCAGCACGTAAGCGCGCCATGGTTCCCGGCAAGACTCAGTTCATCGCTGAGTCTGGCTACATGTTTGCTCGTAACTCCCTCGGTAAGGAAACCCTGGGCGTACAGCACTACAAGCCTTTCGTGCCGATTCTGTTCGCCTCCTTCTTCTTCGTTCTGGTGAACAACCTCTACGGTTCGATTCCGTTTGTTCAGCTGCCCTCCTTCTCCCACCCCGGTAGCGCCTACGCACTGGCTGGCGTAGCGTACCTGACCTGGGTTGGCGTTGGTATCAAGCGCAAGGGCCTGGGCGGCTTCTTCAAGGACATCACCATGCCCTCGGGTCTGCCGGTGTGGATCTACCCCATCCTGATCCCGATCGAGTTCTTCTCGAACCTGCTGATTCGTCCCGCAACTCACGCGCTACGTCTCTTCGCGACCATGTTCGGTGGTCACCTGGCGCTGATGGTTGCATCCAGCATGGTGACCTACATGGTTGAGACTCTGGGTGGCATCGGCTACCTGGCTGCTATTGCTCCCGGTGCTCTGGGCCTGTTCCTGTACTTCCTGGAATTCATGATTCAGTGCATCCAGGCTTATGTGTTCGCTCTGCTGCTGGCTGTGTACCTGCAGGGCTCGGTTTCCGAGGGACACTAAACTCTCTAGTTTTTTAGGTTTTCGCGTTCGTCATTGGGCGTGAATAAAGCAACCCACACGTTCACTGTGCGGGCTATTAACTCAAATCAAACTCTGTTCGGTCCGGGTATGTTCCCGGTCGAACACTGTTGAAAGGAAAAATAATGGTTGGTTCCATCACTGCGGTTGGCTACGGTCT
>ERZ773212.686-NODE-686-length-16508-cov-8.411232_pt1 | contig 16508 bp, 12 predicted proteins | sample MGYA00581005_ERZ773212 | MGnify/ENA primary metagenome ERZ773212 (study PRJEB29015, sample SAMEA2738154) | human oral metagenome | biome: human oral; feature: human-associated habitat; material: saliva | place: China | collected 2196 ... | reverse complement strand
TACGGAACGTTTGACGACCTTTATCAAAGGCTACAGCAATATAATCAGGTTTAATCTCTTCATATAATTTAATGAGCATTGTCAAAAAACCATATACTGCATTGGTTGGCGTGCCAAGAGCAGACTTCAACGGAGGAAGCGCGAAAAAGGCACGAAATAACAGGCTGCTGCCATCTATAATCATTAATTTTTTCATAGGTACACCTCGCTTAATCATATGTTTCATTATAGCATATTGGGGCGTAATAAAATTGATTTTTACTACCTTTGCTTCTATCAAAAATATATGCATTCATCTTTCTAAGTTTTGCAGAATAGGACTGAGGGTAGCCCCAAAACCTCCACCGGCCGGGTCTGACTACGGCCTACGGCCTTCGCAGGGCCAAAGTCGGTTTTGGGGCTACCCTCAGTCCACTCCCATAAGGTATTCAAAATGTTATGCATATATTTTATGATTACAGCATATAGCACTAAAAATCAATTTTATCACTGCACTAATATTTCTATTCAATGAAACGTATGATTAAGCGTTCGCCAATCCCGACCGTAGGAAAAAGGACGCCTTTCGGCGTCCTACTTATAATAAATTTATATATTTTGTGGTATAAAAAAAGCCCATCAATGATGGGCTTTGGCTCTATAAAATTATAAAGCGTTTACTTTAGCTGCAAGGTTGGATTTTTTGCGAGCTGCAGTGTTTTTATGAAGTACACCTTTGGAGGCTGCTTTATCAATTACGCTAGTAGCATGAACAAGTGCTTGTTTTGCTTCTTCTACTGCGCCTGCTTGAACAGCTTCAACGGTTTTACGAGCTGCTGTACGGATTTGAGATTTTACAGCGGCGTTTTTCGCACGACGTTCAGCATCCGTTTTTACGCTTCTAATACTGGATTTAATGTTTGGCAATTGAGTCACCTCCTTAAAAATCGTTTCTTATACCTGAATGATTATATCATACAAGATATTGTGACGCAAGGATTATATTACACAATACGACTATTTCATAATATCTTTTAAAAATGATGTGCCTATTGTATATGGTGAAAGTCCAAAGTTCGCCAATACGGTTTGCCCTATATCACCAAAACTATGGCGTAAACCTAAATCGATAGCCCCTTTCATACTTGGGCTATAGGCAAGTAATGGAACGTGTTCACGCGTATGGTCTGTGCCATGCCATGTAGGATCATTACCATGGTCGGCTGTGATGATCAGCAAATCTTCATCTTTCAATAATGGTAATAATCCACTCAATTGGTAATCGAAATCTTCAATGGCACGTTTATAACCTTCTACGTTACGGCGATGACCATATAGACTGTCAAACTCTACAAGATTCACCATCATGAGGCCACTTTCAAAGGAGGAATCTAATAAGTAAGGTACCACATTCATGCCGTGAGCATTCGATTTGGTTGGATAACTTTCATCCCATCCGACATGAGCATAGATATCGCCAATTTTGCCGACGGCCACCGTCGGAATTTGTGCGGCTTGTAATTCCTGTTGCACCATGCGGTGTTCAGGCATACGGCTATAGTCATGACGATTCGAGGTACGTACAAAATGACCTGGTTTACCTATAAACGGACGAGCTATGATACGACCTACATAATAATCACCAACGCAAACCTTATTACGTGTAATTTCGCACATCCGATATAAATCCTCTAGAGGGATTACATCCTCATGTGCTGCAATTTGGAACACAGAATCGGCAGAGGTATACACAATAGGTTTCCCCGTTTTCATGTGTTCCACGCCAAGACGCTCTATAATTTCCGTACCAGATGCGACCTCATTACCAAGATAACCATAACCAGTTTCTTGGGTGAAAGTATCCATTAACTCTTTAGGAAATCCATCATAAAATGTTGGAAACGGAACCGTCACAGGATGCCCCATCATTTCCCAATGACCACTAGTTGTATCCTTCCCTGTGCTGACTTCCTCCATTTTCCCATAAGCACCCATAACAGGTGTTTCATCGGTCTTAATATCCGCAATATTTGCCAAGCCTAGAGAACGCAATGTAGGACAATGAATCAAACCTGCGGTTGACTCAATATGACCTAATGTATTAGATCCTTCATCATTAAATTTTGCGGCATCTGGGGCATGACCAATACCAACAGAATCCATAACTAATATAATGATTCTTTTATACATAATAACTCCTCCCAAAGGAAGTCTACTTAAGATAAGGCATAGCTAACATTAGAGCTGCTAAGGATTTACTATCCTTAATTTGTTCTGCCTTAATAGCCTCTAACAATTCAGTCAATGTATAGTATTCAAGTTCTACGTATTCATCAGGGTCCCAATGGGTTTCACCCATGGTAAGGTCTTTGGCTAAGTATAGATGTAATACTTCATTACAGAATCCAGGACTTGTAGCAATGGTACCTAATGAAATCCATTCTTTAGCGCGGTAACCAGTTTCCTCAGCCAATTCACGTTTAGCACAGTTAATAGGTTCTTCGTTAGGATCTAGTTTACCAGCTGGAATCTCAAGCAAAGGCTGTTGTAAAGCATAACGGAATTGACGTTCCATCACGATTTTGTTATCCTCTGTAACGACAACGATGGCCGTTGCCCCTGGATGGTGTACAACTTCACGCCACGCATCATTTCCATTTACATCAGCTATATCATAGGTAACCTTAATTAATTTACCATCAAACTTCATTTCGCTAGATTTTTGTATTTCTTTGCTAATTGCCATACTTAATTCCTCGTATATATAAATGATTGTTTTATTATAAAACCTACAACTCATTATAGCACAAATTAATTACACCAAAAGAAGGTTCCTACTAGTCATTTTGCGACTAACAGGAACCTATTTTAATGAGATTATATAAATGTTACGCTACCTTTACATAGCCTTGTAATACTGTATCTACAATACTACATTTAGCATCTAATTCGGCTTTGAGTGCCGTTTCAGGATTGACTTCTCTAGATACCACCATATCTAAGATGGATTTAGAGAATCCAGATACGAGAATGACACCGCTTGGATGCATTTGTACAGGAATTGTATTATGCGCATAGACCGATACATTCCAGAAAATGAGCCGTGGCATAGTATACCCAAGGGCCTCAAATTTCTTACGACAAGATTCAATAACAGTTGTGTTATCCTCATGCTTTGTAGCCTGATCAAACTGCATATCAGAAATAATGAGGCACGCTGAAGGTAATTCCTCTTGACGCAGATGATGTCTAACAGCTGTGTCGAGAATTAAGTCAAAAGTTACCTCTATATCCGTATTGCTGTAATCGTCAAAGCGATGTAATCGTCTAAGCTTATCTCGCAAAGTTTCACACATCGAAATGTCTACCATCTGAGGGCGATTGCTAAAGGTAATGAATCGATTTTTAAAGGATTCATTCTTGTTATGCTGTGCACAATACAATGCAATCGAATCTGCTACGCTAAGTGCGGTAACGGAACTATTACCAGATAGTTGTTGCCCCATAGATCCAGACCCGTCGCGTATAACTAGGATATCGTCATAATCCTTAGGCGATTCTTGGGCATGCCATAATCGCTCTAATGTTTCATCATACGGTCTTAAAATATTCCTCCAGCAACTATTATTGTCTATATAGGCTTGTACAATATCATATAAGAACATAGAATTCGCATTAATCTTAACAGAATCATCGCACTTTTCTAATGATGTAAGATACGCCTTGCGGCGTTCTTCATCATGTTTTAAAAAGGCATTACGATATTTAAGATTCGCCTTAGATGGCACATGATTATAATTAATATCGTTCCATTGGTTAAGAGAAGCCTTGCGATCTACCACCGCTAGATGTTCGCGCAATCTAGACAACATTTTACGATACTCTCGTGCATTTAGATGTAACAAGGATTGTAAAATAACTGCTTCAGAACGTTTTTTCTTAGACGATGTATTATTGGATGGCATCCATTTCGCTAACAAGCTAATAGAATCGCCCAGTCCGCACCCCATTACATCACGTCTAAACTGATTTGCAATTAGCTCACCCAGACCATCACGTAAAACGCTACTCGTCGTATCAAAGAAGATGCGTAACACATCATCCCAACGGCCATAGTTCCATAACTCGGTGCCGATGATGAACTGCAATGCCATCTCTGGATACAAGTCACCAATTTTAGTGAGCATCATGCGGAATATATCACGCTCTCCAAGTCCTAGCTTAATATGGCGAGCATACATAAGCCATTTCATGGTATATAGAGGGTCTTCATCATAGGATGTAATAAATAAGCGCAATGCATCCACTGCATCCATAGTGCGATGTGCACCATAAAAATAGCGTTCATGTTGACTTTTACCATAAAAATCAACCGCAACTTGACGCAATGCAGGCACAGAGAAATTTAGATCTACAAGGGAACTGCCACTCGTACGATACGCAGTACCACCATTAGCAGTATAAGACTTTTCATTATTTGTTAAAGCGTCCATAAATGTATTCATAGTTCATATCTCCTTGGCATATAAAAAACCGCTGCGGATTATCACAACGTAAATTTTGAAAGCAAAATAAACAAGACAACCATGAGCGGTTAAAATACAAAGTTCAAGACAATTACTAACCTCACTGAGGCTAAGGTTTACTAGACACGATATTCTAGACCAAATGGTCTCCATAACTACTTTTTCTGGTTATTTAATCAAATGATTGCTGCTAGTGTCTAACCTTATGAATCGTTTATGAACGATAACTATGAAATTATACTAGATTCTATACTCATCTTAATCAAGTTATGTATGTGATAGGATTGCTGTTAGAATCTAAGTCTTTCTGTTCTACATGTTGGTGATTTCTTTCACCTGATGATGTAATTATAATACACGCATCCGTGTGTGTCAACAATTATTTTTAAAATATTTTGCTTTTTTGAAAGTTAGAACTAGCAACACATGTTTTACTGCATTGCTAGTCCCTTATAGTTACTACTAATACTCTGCCTCAACACGCCAAATTTCATCAACCAACCATTTCATTGGTCCCCACGAAGGTTTAAACACTCTTGCTGCCATACCTTCTATACTAAGTTGTGTAGATTCTAATTGACCTGTTTTACACCAAATAGCAAAGTGCTCACAGTTATGGTCAAACAAATTATAATCGCCTTTTCCAATCATAGATTTTGCACGTTGTACAGTTTTACGCGGCCCATAAAAGCTAGCAGTTACATCAGAGTCTTGGAAAATAGATAGTAATGTATCGTCCTCAGCAATATATAAGGTATCTCCGTCACAAAACTCTTCAATACTAGTTTCGGCAATTCGTCCATCTAGTGGAGAATCCCCTTTTATATAGTGGATAATCTTATGATAACCGGCATATACTCCATAATGCTGATATAAATTACGGCCTAATAATCCACTATGCCGTTCACAAAAAACAATATCACCTAATTTTAACTTTCTTGAAGCCATAGCTACTCTTCCTTACAACACATTATTTGTGATTATTCATATACGTAATAATATCATCTAAAGAAATATTTTGATTCTTGCCTCGTAATAATCGCCATACCTTTCTAACTAATTTATAGAATAGATATAAACCAGCCAATGGCCAGAATACACCAAATGGGTTTTGTTCAAATGGATTCCGTGGATGTGGAAATGGTCCAGGCATAGGTCCTATAATATTAGGCCATCTATGTTCTTGATACACCCCTTCAGGATGAACACCAGTTTTATTTTTATTGGAAGAAATATACTCTACTACATCCTCGTATAATTTAGGATCTTCTTTTTTTACACTTTCAAGAGCTTCTTTGATAACATCTGTTTTCATACCATACACCTCTATACTACAAAAGAACATTAGAATAACTAACTGATTACATGTATATTGTACAAAAGTGTATGCGAAAAAAATAACGCATCAAAATATTATTTTAATAAATTGAGACCAAAAGTTTCTAATAAAGCTTCTTTACTAGGTCCATTGATTTCATTTACACCTAAATGATTTAGAATAGACTTATAATCTTCATTAGGTACATTATCATAGAATGCTAATTGTAAATATGTATTTGCCCGCGATGAACCAACATAAACCAAACGTTTATGTAATTCATTAGTGAGGCGATTGACTAAAATATCAATTAGTAAAACTGCTTTGGCTTCTAATCCTTTAAATTTACGAACTGATGTGAACAATATATTATTTTTCTTTGGCTCAGTAGAAATAGATACTCCATTAATAGCAGAAATATTTTTTAACATACTGTTAGGAACACTACTTGTAGTAAGAATAACAATGTCTTCAGGTTTAACCTTATCTTGAATCATTTTTGTAACAAACTTTGTAACAATGTTACGTAATTCATTTTCATTCTTGTAAAATGAGCCAAATGGTTTTATCCCTGACAGTTCATTTATATAAGCATCTTTCTTTATATCACTTAATGTTGTACCTACAGTCTTTGCTATTTCTGCAGTATTGCGACAATTTTTATACAATACAAGGCGACAATCCCCATAAGTATCTAACCAATGCGTCGATTTATGCATCATTATATACTGATTTTTATCGTAGAACACATAATAATGACCGCCTAACATGTCTACTAATATAGAAATATGTTCCAATATACGTTCATCAATATCTTGACCTTCATCAATAACTACATTTTCATAAGACCATTCTAAATCATCATATTCATTTTGAAAGTACTCTATAAACTGGGGGATAATTTCAGAAATAGCATAATCAGTATTAGGCATCAACTCTTCAGCTAATGATCTCACATTATGGAATACTATATTCTCACAAGAATAATGCTCTTTCACATAAGATAATAAGAACTCATTAAAACATAAATATAAGACTTTCTTACCTTCAGCAGCCAGCATTTTAGCCTTTTCAATAGCCAACATCGTTTTACCTGTACCTGCAGGGCCATGAATAACAGCCGTTGGCTGCTCACGTAAAAAATGCAATATAGATGCTTGTTGTTTCGTCATTTGAATATAACTTTTCGTTGATTCAAGAGCTGTACTTGCAACTGATTCAACAATATTAAATGTAGGCATCAACGTCTTAATCATGTTCTGAAAATCATTAATTGATAATTCAGAATCTCTAAATCCTAAATTAGATTTCCAATAGCTAAAAGCTTTATCCATAGATTCCTGTGGATTAAGTAAGCAATCTACATCAAACACAATATCTCTATTTACTTCTAGTGGTAATGAAACCTTATTATGAATTGCCACAGATGGAAACCATACGGCACGACCAATAACAGGCATTTGACCATTATAATGTTTACGTAAATAATTCTGAATCCTAAATTGACTCTCTGCAGCTTGTCCTAAAGGGTCTATAATTTTTTCTTCCTTTGTATTTCGATTCGTTTGAATCCAGTTTCCATCACGATAGGAAATCCCACCAGCTTTTACCTCTATAGATAAAATACCTTTTTTAGGATGTAAAATAACAAAATCTGCCTCACCTTCACTCCTACGTTGATTTAATTCCCCTAACCATCTATAAGAATGAAAAATTACATATTCGTTATTTAATTTAGAGAGCGCCTCATATACGAGACGCTCTCCTTCACTACCGTGGAAACTATTTATTATTGTTGGGTAGAATTTTGGCATTTAATATCTCCTAAAGTATATACATTTAGTTATTATAATTATAAATTTTCTTTATATCAGGAGAAATTGTAATATTGTAAATTTCACAAAGACTAGCCACCATTTCAATATATAATGCTTTTGCATCATTAAAGCGATAATTTTTTATATAAAAACAGCATTTAGATATATAATGTTGATATAAATTGATATAGATTTGATTTGATAATTCCTCCTCATCTATATGATTTACAATAGTTGGAGCAATTCTATAATATTCATTTATTAGTTTTAATCCATCCTTATCAAAACATTTTAAATATGTATCTCTAAACCTTCTTAATAAATTTAATTCATCACAATTAGAAGTTTTTTTCAGTGCGATACAAGTAGCAGTGGATATAAAACACCAAGAATCATGATAGTCTTCAACATCAATTTTCCTATTATAACTCTTACTTGAATTATATGAATCCTTACGCTTTTCTTCCTTTTTAATAATTTTATTTAATTCTAAATACCAGTCATTTGAATCCCTGTAATGCCTAATTTTGAAAAATAAATCACGGGATTTCTTAATATTCTTAGATATACCTAGCCCATTAAGATACATCATTGCTATATAATAAGTAGCAATATCACTCTGGCACTTACGCAAAAGTTTTAAAGAAATAGGATAATTTCCCAATCTATAGTGTAACAAACCAATTTCTAAACTATAATCATTATCTTTTTTTATCTGACTAAGCATACAAAAAAAATCAATTGCATTACTAGCTGCTATCCGATTATCATCTTTTTCCATTGATTTATTATCAAGCATTTTGCATTTATCATACAGTTGATAAGCTAAAAATTCAACAGCTGGCAAGTATCCTTTTGATATAGAAATTTTCAAAAAGATATTTGCTTTACTAGATTTTTCATTCAAATTCTCTAAAGCTAATTTAAAACATGTTTGTGGATCTAAATAATCAGATATGAGTTCCTTAATTTTATTATTAGTCCATTTATCTACTCTAATATTAGATTGATGTATTTGTTCTGAAATCTCTAACAATTTTATTCCTGCAACATGATACTCCAATTCTAGGGCTCTGAAGAGCATTAGAATACTCTTCTTATAATTTTTTCGATTAAATAAAGATAAGCCTAAATAATATAGCTCTTTACCAGATTCAACATTATCAACAAAAGAAACTATTTCTATCAGTTCAGATTCAGATAAGTTCAAGACACTAGACATCGCTATTTTAATTTTACTATTAAAATAAATATTTTTAACATTCGCTACTAAATATAATTCTTCTTTGGACAAAACATCTTGATTAAGATATTTAAGATATATCTCAAATATCTCAGTATAATCAAAATTAGCTTTTTTTAGTTGCAAAATTATATTATGCATTTCCTCAATATCTTTAACATTAGAACAGATAAAAAATTTTCTAATAAGTAGATTTATTACCTCAAATTGATTTTCTAAATTTAAAAGAGTTATATCAAAATATTCATTTGACAAACCATTATTCAATATATAATTTAAAATTTCCGAGTAAAAATTACAGAATTTATTTTTACTAATACTTAACTCATCATATTCTATTTGTTTATACTCATAATAATACTGTAATTGTTCTTTTAGCTTATCATCTTGGATTCTAAGTAAATCTGTTTTTAGCCCTTTTAGTATATTATTTAATCTATTTAGAGAATTGATATAAAAATTCTTAACTTCTAGCAATAACAAATCAATTTCTTGATTTATATTATAATTATAAAAAATATTATCAAACCTTTTTATTCTATCTATCAAATTTTTATAGGAAATACACTTAATATATTTAGATTTATATACATGAAGAAACTTTTTATATTCAGATTTACTACCTAAGAAATAAAAAGAGTTATAATACAATTTCTTCTTAAAAAATTCCTCATTAAATATTTCATTTCCAATAAACACACTGACTGTTATCTTATCTTTTAATTGACAATATACTGTATTTTCTATATCCATATCCAAAGGAAAATATACAAAACAAGTATTTGTAGTAATTTTAGATTGATACGAAAAAAAACATTTAATTAATTTTTTTATATCAATATTATACTTATATAAATCTGTACAGATTAATTTATACTCATCTATAGTTAATTCGACTATCTTGTTACAATAACTAAGAATATATACTGAATTAGTACAAAATGATTCACAATAAGGTAAAATTATATAAGGTATATTCATACTTATATCATAATTCAAACAATCTTCAAAAGATTCATTTATAAATTTCCAAAATGAATTTTGATCAGAGTGAATAGAAACAATATGTTTATTAACCAAATTAGGAATAATAGTAAAAATTTCATATTTATATATTAATGTGTCTAAATCACGAATCACTTTCGCATTATCAATATAGTCTCCATCATCCAATACAGCTATAAGTTTATTAGATATATTTTTAAGCTTATTAAAATAATCATATTGAAAGATATAGCTTGCTTCAATAGATTCATTCATTATTTTTTGAATTACGGCAAATAATCTATCTTCAATACTTTTCACACTTTTCATCCCCATATATTTGTATAAGTTTCTCATCTATACGCTTAAAAGTTTTATCTAATTGATTTATACCTTCTTTTATCATCCTAATAGCCCTTAAATGCTCACCATATAAATCAATTAATCCGGTTAATATAGTTGAGGGCTCAGTCTTGACAATAATATTGCTTATTTGATTTCTATCTTCAATGCATAGTTCTAGTAGTCTTTCTAACTCTTGTTTTATATCTTTTTTCACGTCTATAAATTCATCAATTATATTTCCTTTTTTATATGAATACTTTTCAGCCTCAACTAAAAATTTTCTTATAATTCCTAAGTTTCTCCATTCTTTATGCTCTTTAGATGAATAGCCTGTTATTCCAAATATATTAAAATTATAATTAAGTACATCCTGTTTAATCACATTAATTATAGATTCAATATCTCTATCCATTTTTTTATCAATTTTATTCATAACAATTAAAATTGGAACACTTATATCTAGCTTTTCAATAAAATCTAAATCATCTTCTTTTATTGTTCCATTATCAATATCAACCAACCAAATTAAAAAATCTATATTTTTTAAATGATTATAAGCTATCAATTTATCAGATGAAGTTAATTTAAAATCAAAATTCTTCACAAAATCAGCTTTGTTATATCCAGGTGTATCTAAAAACGCCAAATTTTTATAAGGACTATTTTGATTTATAATCATTAAAGTCTTAATAAACCTAGAAAATCCTATAGAATATTTTTCATATAAATTATGCGTTAACATAGATAGTGATATGGAATCTAATTTAACATCAATATCACCTAAGTTTCCAATAACTGAATTTTCTAGTCCTTTTATTATATATGTAGGTATAGAAGTTGTAGGATTTTGATCCTCTGGTAATAAATTCTCTTCCAATTTTAATATAGAATTAATAAAACGGGACTTTCCTGCACTAAAACGTCCACCAATTCCGACAATCGCCTTATTTCCTAACTGTTTATATTTATATTTTTCAACTAATTTTGATGATAAAGTTTTAAATTCTTTTTGTCGTTTTGCTTTATTAGACAAAGGTATATTTTTTAAAATAGTCAATAAATCAATATCAATCATCTTCTCTATATGTTTTATTATTTTTAAATTATTATTTTTTTGAGATAAAGGTAAGATTTTTGATATTAAGTCTAATAAATCTTTTCCAGAAGTTAATGATAATGGTTGATCTAAATCATACTCAGATATATCTTCTAATAATTCTATATCTTCAAAATCAAACATCTTCTATCTCCAATTCATCTATATCTTTAATATAAGATTGTATCTTATCTTGTAATAAAGAATATCTTTTCAAATTTTTAGACTTATTATCAATTTGTTGTTCAATCAATGAAATATTTTCTTTTAAATCATGAATCAACCTATTGATAAACGATTCACTTTCTCGATTTAATATTAACTCAATATTATTTAACGATTGCTTTGTCTCTTTTTTATATTCGTTAAAAATATCATTTAAGGTTTGATCCTGAACAATTCTTAATCTATGTATCTCATCATCAGTTTCAATTTTTTTTGTAAACTCGTCATATATTCTCTGTAAATAAGGATTAATAGCAATATTAATATTTTGAATTTTTATTGCTTTAATTAAATTCCTTAATGGAATCAATATCTCACGTTCATCAAAACTATGATCTATAACTGAATTGGAATTAATTATAGTTTCTCTCAACTCTTTTTCTAATTGTCTTTTATTTATCGCATGCCCCAAATTATTTTCTACAAGATTCTGACATTCTATATGATAATTACGAATATTTTCAACTACTTTCAGAGAGTTAACTTTATATGTATTTTCAACCGTATTCCACTTTCGTTCTTTTAAATAGAGGAATCCATGTCGTTCACTATGTCTTGTGATATTCTCCTCTACTACAACTGGAAAGTCAAGATGATTATTTATCGCAGCTTCAATTTCTATATTTAATCTCTGTATTGTGGATTTTATATCTAAACTTATTGATTTAATAATTTCTTTTACTTCGCGGTTAGATTGTATTAAGCTACGTTCTATAGTTTCCCTTTTCTCTTCTAATTTAGCTTTATCATTATTTTCAAGAATCTCCTTGTTAATAAGACACTGCTCATGAATATCTTTTAGTGAAGAAATTATTTTCGTCATTTTTGTTTGAAAAATTTCATTATTCTTTGATTTTATAATCGAATCTTTTTCTGTTCTCAATGGAATTAATTTCTTTTTTTGAATATCTAAAATTCCTGAATATCTCACAAGCATATCAATATTGTCATGAAAATCAATAAAACTACTTTTTAATCTATCAATATAAAACCCTTGTTCCTCACTATACACCTTATTATTTTTTTTATTAATAGCTGCACCATATAACATTGAAGACACATAAATTGGTGGTAGTTTCTTTATCATACTATTAATAAAAGACTTATCTACTAAAGGATTAGACAAAATTCTATATAAATTTGATTTAGCTTGTTCTGTATAACTTTGAACAGTTTCTATATAAGCCTTTTTAAAACTATTTGACTTATTATAATCTAATAAACCTGAATCTAATTTACTTCCAACTATTATTACTTCTTTTATCCCCTCTTCAGGTAATGTCTCACAAATTAAAGAAATATCTTTATCTGTTAAAAATTGACTAGTTGAACTTAATAAAAATACAACATCACATTCTCCAAGAAATTCCTTCGTAGTCTCACTTCGACTTAATATTGGATCATTTAATCCAGGAGTATCTATAATTTCTAAATCTTTTAATGTATCAATATTCATCATAAGCTCTACGTGCTTAACAATGGGAGTATACTTTCCTTTAGCCCCTATATAATTAGGCAAATCAAATTCTAAATTATTAATCTCAACTATTTTTTCACTTCCAAGAAAAAAGAATAAATCTTCAGAATCATTACTATTAGCATTATTATATAGTTCAATTAACTCCTTACATGCAATATAATCAGAAGGCATATCACGTTCTATAGTTAATCTCATTTCGTCCTTTGATTTAATTGTTATATCTCGATGGGCAAGCTTTTGAGATTTTTTTTTCATCTCACGTATATATTCACCATATAAGTTATCAAATTTCTCATTATATTTTTGAGCTAACTCCGTAATAGACTGCCATTCACCAGCAGAGTAAAATATGATTTTGGCATAAGATTTTTCTGAATAACCAATTTTTGTTAAGGCAGCAGTCATCGGGGTACTAGATTTAGGTAAAAAGTTTTTACCACTAAATAACAATGCATTCAAAAAAGATGATTTTCCAGCTTTAACTTCTCCAACAATTCCAATTTTTAATTTTCGACCCTCATTAAAAGACTCAATAAGTTGTGGTTTTAACTGACTCAATTCTTTTTTTATTTTAATTAAATATTCCTCTGACTTAGAAAAACAATCTTTATACTTATCCAGGGTATCTATTATTTCTTCGGTTAATTTTTCGTACTTTGTAGTCATATTAAATCTCCCTTACTAAGCTCAAATCTAAATCAATTTCTTTAATTCGATCTTCATAAGATTTAATTGTATCTTTTTTATTTTCAATTGCAATTTGAAGTGCTGTATTCTCTATTTTAATTAACTCATCTATATTTTGGCGAACATTTTCACACATAATTTGTTCTATTTCATTTAAAGGCTCATCTATTTCAATTTTTAATTTATTAATTAATTGTGGAATTATTTGATTTACTACAATTTCTAAAGCTTCTTCTTGTGGTGATTTACCAAAAATAGATTTTACAACATTTATAATCTCAGGTAAAAAAACAATTAATATTTCAAGAATAGGATTAATAACTGATGTTGTAATCGCAACAATTGAAGTAACTGTCCGATATAAATTTTTATTACATCCAATACTTTTTAATTTCACATTACCTTGATCCATTATTTTTTTTATAGTTTCAGAGTTATTAATTTGTCCAGATTGCTTAAAATCATTTAATTTGTTGTGTATATTAATAAGAACTTCATCTAACTTTATATCTTTAGAAATAAGATTACTATCAAAACAACTTATACTATCCACAATCTTGTCAGATATTTCACTTGAATATTTCTCAATTTCATTAACCAATACTGGTCTAATTATACTAAGTATAGCATTTTGTAGTGCTTCAGCCCCAATCAATAATTGTCTAGAAAGAGATTCTGCTTGACGATTTAGATCATTTTTTATTGTTTCAACTATATTGCTCTTAATATCATTACGAACTTTATTTTTTATATTAGATTCTTCTTTATTAATTGAATCAAATAATTGTTCTTTGGCTTTTTTACGATTCTCTATTTCTATTTCTATTTCATCTACATCACAAACTTCATGATTTTTTATTAATTCTAATGCATCTATTATCATATTTTTATTTTTATATAATTGAGAAGTTATATTTTTATCATAAAGTATTTGCGCATCAAAACTAGTAATAATATTATTCAAAACTTCAAAAACATCATCATTATAAATAGATGTACATTTAATAGGAATCTCAAACCCCAAATTAGATATAATTATATTATTGATATGTTCTGTTATTTCTATAATATCTTTTGGTAATTTTTTATCTATCTTATTTATGATAATAGCAATATCATCACTATATTGAGAAACTTCTTTTAAAAAATTTATCGCACTCTCAGAGATAGTTCCTTTATCACTATCAATAACTAATACATAGCCCGTCCCTTTATCTATATAGTTTACTAAAGCATTATTATGGCGCTCTAATCCTGAATCAAAACCAGGCGTATCAACAACTATATAATCAGAATTAATTTTTAAAGTCTCACTATTAATAAAATATTTTAAATAAGAGATATCTTCTTTAGATCGAACATGTTCAAAATCTAATTCTTCTCCATTATTTAAACACGCTATTTTCTTTTCATCTTCTGAGAAAACTAATTCTGTAGCATAAGCAGTTTCAGGAATTTGACTTTCTACTAAAACAGATTTCCCTAAGTATTTATTTAACAAAGCACTTTTACCAGCACTAAAACTACCTATAAATAACATATGTGCAATATAATCTTTATTTGTAATAATAAATACATCTAAATTATTTTCTATATCAATTAAATTGTATTTACTAGCAATTTTTTTTAATTCAATTGATTTCTGTTCATTTATTATTTTATTAATCATTTCCTTCTCCTATAACAAAACATATTATTAATACTTTATTTTTATTATATCAGTATAAAATTTATTTCCTTATAACAATTCATAAAAGATTCATAAATAGATGTGTTGTAGACTTCTAAATTTAACAATTAAATTAATACGCTAAATTTACTTAATTAACGAATTAATATACTTTTCATATCTATCTTTCAATATATAGATCCGTTTTAAATTGATTTCTCTATTAATTGAATGAGCATAATACATCACATCACATTCATAAGGGCTACCAGGCAATATTGCTAGTAGTTCTTCTACAGGATTTAAATCATCTAAATACAAGTACTCCCATTCATCTTCTAAATCCACATAATACTCAAATGAATGTGCATTACTATATTCAACCTTTTCACTTAGGTTTCTATCTAACAAGGTGAATACATTTATATAGATCTGTTTTAATTCATCTGTAAATGTACCTTTCATATAGAAATCATTAGTCAAGAAAGCTTTCATCTCAAGTAATTCTTCGTTCCATTGTAAAAGTGGCACAATTTCTACATCAAAGATGTTAATAATTCTTTGGTCATGTTCTTCTAAAGCTTCTTCTAGATTACGTTTTACCTTTTCTTCAGCTTCATCTCTTGAACCACTTTCAGAGGGAATAAAAATTTTCATCAATGCAGCGCATTCGGATGCTTCTCGAATTGATTCAATAGAACGTAAGCGTAGTTCTTCGTTTATTACGGCTATAAAAGTATTTACATCTCCCCATATGTCTATTACCCAATCCTTAAAACGTTCTTTGTCAGCAAAGGCTTCCTTTAATTCATCTCTATACTTCTTTAATCCTTTTACAGCCCATTCTGCATGTAATCGATCATAGCGATCACCAAAATCCTCATCTTCTCTTGGAACATCAAATTCTGCTTTTTCAATTTCTGCTTTAATGTCTTCTACTGTGATGATGTTTTCTTTTAAAGTTTTCATAGCTAATCTCCTATATAACACAACAAACAAAATAAATATGGTTCTGGATTACCTTTAGTATATCTAACCCTATACGTAATTTTTTACACACAAAAAGCCGCTCAACCTAAGTTGAGGTTCTATAATAAATGTTGGGGTGACACCACTACGGTGTCACTTCCAACATTATT
>ERZ773212.685-NODE-685-length-16509-cov-15.345569_pt1 | contig 16509 bp, 7 predicted proteins | sample MGYA00581005_ERZ773212 | MGnify/ENA primary metagenome ERZ773212 (study PRJEB29015, sample SAMEA2738154) | human oral metagenome | biome: human oral; feature: human-associated habitat; material: saliva | place: China | collected 2196 ... | reverse complement strand
GGCCGCGCTCGGCGGCCCACTTCTCGCGGCGGATCGTGTCGGTGAACAGGGAGTTACCGCAGTCGACGATGATGTCGCCCTCGTCCATGAGGTCGGCGAGCTGGCCCATGACGGCGTCGGTCGAGGGGCCGGCCTGGACCATCATGATGGCGACGCGCGGGGTGCGAAGCGATGCGACGAAGTCCTCGAGCGTGGAGGCGGGCACGAAGGTGGCCTCGTCCCCGTGCTCGGCCATGAGCTTGTCGGTGCGCGCGGGCGTGCGGTTAAAGACGGCGGTCGCGTAGCCGTTGCGAGCCAGGTTGCGGGCGAGGTTCGCGCCCATGACTCCCAGGCCGTACACGCCGATGTCAGCGGAGGCCTTCTCGGGGGTAAACGTGCTCATGCGGTGACTCTCCTAACGTATAGGTCAGTTGTCACCAGAGTACGTCCGTGGCAGGTGGGGGTGCACCGCGCGCAGGCGTGAGGATGGTCGCGCCCGCTCCACTGACGAGGCCGCTCACCGCCGCGCCACCGGCGCACTTACGTCTCGGCGGGGCTGTGCGCGGGGTCTGCGGGGTCTAGTCCTGGGCCTGTCGGGCGGCCTTCGCGGCGGCCTTGCGGGCCTTCTTTTCAGCGACCTTTGCTTCCCAGCGGGCTTGCTGCGCCTGGTATTCCTCGGCCAGGGCGCGCACGTCGTCGGAGGCCCACCACGCTAGGAGCGCCTCGCGGGCTGCCTCCTCGCCCAGCGGTCCGCGCTCCATGCGCAGCTCGAGCAGGTAGTCGCGGGCGATCTTGACGGCGCGCGAGGGGCGAAGCCCCAGGATGTCCATGATCTGGTCACCGTCGAGGTCGGGGCGGATCGCGTCGAGTTCCTCCTGTTCGCGCAGGGCGGCGATACGGGCCTCGAGGTCGTCGTAGGCCGCCGACAGGAAGTTGGCCTTGCGACGGTTGCGGGTCGTGCAGTCGGCGCGCGTGAGGCGGTGGAGGCGTTCGAGGAGGTCGCCCGCGTCGGCCACGTAGCGGCGCACTGCGGAGTCGGACCATGCGGCCTCGCCGTAGCCGTGGAAGCGCAGGTGCAGCGCGACCAGGTTGGAGACGGCCTCGATCGTCGCCTTGTCGAAGTGCAGGGCCTTCATGCGCTTGCGCGTCATCTTCGCGCCCACGATCTCGTGGTGGTGGAAGGACACGGTGCCGTTCGGCTCGAAGCGGCGGGTCGCCGGCTTGCCGACGTCGTGCATGAGGGCGGCGAAGCGCAGGACGAAGTCGGGGGCCGGGACGGGGCCGTCCGGGCCGGTCTCCAGGTCCATGGCCTGCTCGACGACGGTGAGGGTGTGCTCGTAGACGTCCTTGTGGCGCTTGTGCTCGTCAACCGTGGAGACCAGTGCGGCGACCTCGGGCAGGACGATATCGGCGACGCCCGTGTGCACCATCAGCTCAATGCCGCGGCGCGGGTAGGGCGAGATGATGAGGCGCTCGAGTTCGGCGCGGATGCGCTCAGCGGACACGATCTCCAGGCGCGAGGCCATGGTTTCCATGGCGTTCATGACGTCCAGGTCCACGTCGAGGCCCAGCTGGGCGCTAAAGCGCGCGGCGCGCATGATGCGCAGCGGGTCGTCATCGAAGGACTGCTCGGCGGACACGGGGGTGCGCAGGTTGCCGTCCGCGAGGTCCGCCAGGCCGCCGCAGGGGTCGACCAGGGCCATCTGCGGCAGGCGCATCGCCATCGCGTTGACCGTAAAGTCGCGGCGCGTCAGATCGCCTTCGAGCGTGTCGCCGAAGGTCACCTCAGGCTTGCGCGACCCGATCTCGTACTCGTCGGTGCGATACGTCGTCACTTCAACGACCACGTCGCCGCGGCGCCCGCCGATCGTGCCGAACTCCTTGCCGATGTCCCATGTCGCGTTGCCCCACTGGGCCAGCAGTTCCTCGGTGCGCTCGGGACGCGCGGAGGTCGTCATGTCAAAGTCGTGCGGAGTCACACCCAGGAAAGCATCGCGCACCGGTCCACCAACGAGCGCGAGTTCCTCCCCGGCCTGGTCAAAAATCGTGCCGAGTTCCATAATTGCGGGCGGGAGTGCCGCGAATGTCTTCGTGGCGTTGGCCATGAGGGTAGGAATGTCCGTCGTTCCGGCGTTTTGCGGGGTCACGGGGCCGTTGATCGGGGAAGCTGACTGGGTACTCATCGCCTCTAAGCATGCCAGGAAAGCGCCCTAGCCGACTACCGGGGGCCGCCCACCGGCTAAAGTGGAGTCATGCCTGCACGTTCAGTTGACCGCCGATCCGGGGTTCCGAGACCCCCGCGTCGGTCTGCTTCCATGCGCGCGGGCCGCTCTCACCTGCCGATTTCCGCAGAAACCAGCGCGGGCGGTATTGTCGTGGACGTGCGTGACGGAATTCCCTATGCAGCGCTTATCGCGCGACGCAATCGAGCGGGGCGTATCGAGTGGTGCCTGCCCAAGGGTCACCTGGAGGGTTCCGAGACCCCGCAGCAGGCGGCGCTGCGCGAGGTCGCCGAGGAAACCGGCATCCACGGGCGCATCATTCGCCACCTGGCGTCGATCGACTACTGGTTTTCCGGCAACGACCGCCGCGTCCACAAGGTCGTTCACCACTACCTAATGGACTACGAGTCCGGTACGATCACCGTCGATGGAGATCCTGATCATGAGGCCGAGGCCGCCGCATGGGTTCCCCTGCGCGACGTGTCGCGTCAGCTGGCCTACCCCAACGAACGCCGCATCGTGCGCATCGCCCTCGACCTGCTGTATCGGGATAGCCGTGGCTAGGCGCGGCAGGTGGGTCGCCGCCCTGTGCGCGGCGCTGATGATTCCGCTCGGTCTCTCCGTTCACGAGGCCGGGGCAATTCCCGTACATTCGGCGACGTCCGCGCAGGATCAGTCGCGCCCCTCCGTGATGGGTACTGTGTCCGCAGATTCGGGACTCTCGGTATCGATTGACTCTCTGTCGCCTCGGATCATTACGACCGAGGAAGAAGTGGTTATTTCTGGCACGATCCGCAACGATTCGCCGACGACGCTGGCCTCTGTCTCCGTCGATGTGTTCGTTGCTAACGAGACACCCATCTCTGTTTCGTCGATGACGACACAGCTCAGCGAGGACGAACCCGACGCCACGCACGTCGCTTCCTCGACGCTGACCGACGTACGCCGCAGCGTGACCACACCTTTTGAGATTCGTATCCCCACCTCCTCCCTGCCGCTGACCGACACCGAGGAGTGGGGGCCTCGCATCACGACCGTCACTGCGACCTCCGGCGACTTCTCCGGCAAGGACCGCACAATCCTCGTGTGGGACTCCGGCGCACAGGTCGCCCCCTCCCGTGTGTCCGCGGTGGTTCCCTGGACCTCAGGAAACGCCGCATCAACTCAGGCCGAGCGTTCCGCGGTCCTGACCCTGGCCGGAACCTCGGGCGTCACCCTCGCCGTCGATCCTCTCCTGATCCCTCGCGGCCCCCAGCCCACGACCAAGCACAGCCCCACCCCATCCGCGTCCGCAACCGAGGATGAGGCGCAGTCGGAGGGACAGTCGGAGCAGTCGGGGCAGTCCGACGCCCCCACGGCCTCGCCGAGTCCGTCCGCCTCCGCCGCACCGACGCCCGCGCCCACCGCGACCGACCCGGCGCAGCGCTCGCGCGACCTCCAGGCCGAGGCCTTCGTGTCCTCGTTCATGTCGACCGCCTCCGAAATCATCGCGCTGCCCGACGCCGATGCGGATCTCGGGGCCCTCGCACTGTCCGGCAACACCGGCTTCTGGGGCCTGGCCTCCGAATCCATCAACGCTTTCCCGGGCACGCCGCGCGCGGCCGGCTGGGTCGCGCCGAGTCACGCCCACAATCCCGGCGCTCCGAGTCCCTCCGCGACCCCGTCGACATCCCCCACGGCCTCGCCGTCGGCATCCGCGACGCCCAACCCGACCCCCTCCGCGACCGGTCCGAGCGGAACCATGACTTCCAAGCCCGACTCGGGTCCTACGATCCTGCGCAACGTCGGCTGGCCCGATGACGCAACCTTCGGCACAACCTTCCTGTCCAACTTCGCCGCGGCCGACCAGATCGCCATCGCCCCGACCTCGGCACTGACCCCCACTGACGAGGTCCCCTTCACCTCCATGGCGCGCGTCAACGTCAACCCGACGACCGGTGAGACCTCGACAAACGGGACGGGCGCGCACGTCCTCGCCCAGCAGGCAGACATCTCCTCGATCCTGTCGTGGAATGCTTCCGGCGGCGACGCGCTCGACGCAGAGCAGGCCCTCACCGCCATCACGGCGATCATCGCGCGCGAACGCCCCTCTTCCTCGCGCACCCTGTTCGCGACGGCAGCGCGCGGAACCACCATCAACGACCGCCTCTCCAGCCGCGCCAGCGCGCTCTTCTCGCCGCGCTGGGTCACCGCCACGAGCTTCACGGACATGGCCACCAGCGAACCCACGGACGTCGAGCGCGCCACCGTCGGCACGGGCACCCTCGCTGACGACACGGCGAGCGCCATCACCGAGATGTCGACCTCGCTGACGCTCCTCATTCCGCTGGCGAACGCAACGGACGACCCCGACGCGGTCTTCGACTCGGTCACGCCCCAGGTCCTTCCGGCATTAACTGCCGGGCGCACCCCCTCCGAGCAGCTGGACTCCGCGACCGCCATGACCAGCCAAGTGACGACCATGCTATCCTCGGTGACCGTTGAACCTTCCTCGGCGGTCAACCTGATCAACAAGTCCGCGAACTTCCCCGTCCTGATCCGTAACAACCTGGACTGGCCGGTACGCGTCGACGTCACCCTCATCCCCGACGACCCGCGACTGCGTGCCACCCCCGCGCAATCCCAGCTGCTGGCCGCGCGCGGTGCCACCACGGTCGAAGTGCCCGTCGGCGCGATCGGCAGTGGCAACATCGAAGTCACTTACAAGGTCACAACCCCCGACGGCCACATCCTGGACGACTCACAAACCGTTTTCGTGCGCATGCGCGCCGGCTGGGAAGACGCAATCACCGCGGTTATCGCCGCGCTCTTCGGCCTCCTGTTCCTCGTCGGCATCACGCGTTCGATCCGTGGGCGATCCAGGCGTAAGGCCGAGGCCTCCACAGCTTCCGGGAGTACCGACGAACCCGTCGGCTCAACCGAGGCACCCCAGGGGGCATCCGCCCCCGAGACACACCCCGAGGACCCAGAGAAGGCCTCGGACACCGCAGACGAGAACACCGACTCGAAGACCGCCACGACGAAGGAGACCCCATGAGCTCGAAAACGCCAGGCCGATCGATCCTGAGGGCATCGGCGCTGATGGCGTCGGGAACCATGGTGTCGCGCATCCTCGGCTTTATCCGAAACGCGATGCTGATCGCCGCAGTCGGCGCCACCGCAGGTGGCGTGGGTGCGGCCTTCCAGACCGCCAACACGCTGCCCAACACCGTGTTCAACCTGCTTGCCTCCGGCATCTTCGACGCGGTGCTAGTTCCCCAGATCGTCGGCGCGATCAAGCGACGTAACGACGGTGACACCTACGTTAACCGCCTGCTGACGCTCGCTGGCACGGTCCTGTTCGTCGTCACCTTCATCACGATGGTGCTCGCGCCCCTGCTCGTCATCATCACGGCCGCCGGCTACACCGAGGACATCCGTAACCTCGCGATCCTCTTCGCGCTTCTGTGTCTGCCGCAGCTCTTCTTCTACGGCCTGTATAACCTGCTCGGTGAGCTTCTCAACGCCCGCGAAATCTTCGGCCCCTACATGTGGGCACCCGTCGTCAACAACGTCGTGGGCATCGCCGGCCTCGCCCTGTTCCTGGGCATCTGGGGCGGTGCCCCCAACGGCGGTATCCCCGCAGGCGACATCACCTCAGCCCAGTTCTGGGTCTTGGCTGGCTCGGCGACCCTCGGCGTCATCTGCCAGGCCCTGTGTCTGCTGTGGCCGATGCGTCGCGCGGGCATCTCTTTCAAGCTGGACTTCCACTTCCGCGGCACCTCCTTCGGCTCGATGCCGCGCGTGGCCGGCTGGACGTTCGCAACCCTCGGCGTCTCGCAGGTCGGCGTCCTGTCGACTAACAACCTGGCCGCGATGGCCGACGGCTTCATCGGCCGCAACGGTACCCAGGGCGGCGTCGTCGGCATCCTCGCCTATTCGACGGCGTTCATGATCTTCATGGTCCCCCAGTCGCTCATCACCGTGTCCCTGACGACCGCAATCTTCACGCGCATGGCCGGTGCCGTCGCCGACGGCGACGACCGGGCGGTGGCCGACAGCTACCATCTGGGCGTCCGCACAATCACGTCGCTGACCCTCGTGGCCGCGGCCATGCTCATGGCCGGCTCGGTGCCCATGATGGAGATCGCGATGGCCGCCAAGGGCGGGGATCCCGAGGCTGTGACAGCCTACGCCCTCGTCCTGACTTCGCTGATGCCCGGCGTCGCCTCCACGGGCATGGTCCTCATGAGCCAGCGCGTCTTCTTCGCCTACGAGGACGTCAAGCCCGTGTTCCTCATGGGTATTGGCCCGACGATCATCCAGGTGATCGTGGGCTGGTCCCTGTACGCGATGACCGGCGCGCGCTGGTGGGTTATTGCCGCGTCCCTGGGCGAGACGGTCTGCCGTCTCACGCAGGGCATCATCGCTGTCGTGTGGGTTTCCCGCCAGAACCGTTACGTGGATCGAGTGGGCCTGCTGCGCTCCTACGTGTCCTTCCTGGTGGCCGCCATCGTGGCAGGTATCGTCGGATTCGGTGTCCTGTCCCTGATGGGCATCCACACGGATACTTCCTCGACCCTGGCACGCATGGGTATCGCCGCTGTCAAGCTGACCATCGTCTCGGCAATCACCGGCTTCGTGTACCTGCTGTTCCTGCGCTTCGTTTCTCCGCGCGAATCCGCGACGATGATGCGCCCCCTCCTGACCCGCCTGCGCGTCCCCGCCTCTGTGGTGAACATCCTGGCAGCGTCTTCCACGCCGACCGCTGACGGAGCTGCGATAATGGTGTCAAACACACCCGACCAGACGGAGGAAGCGATGGCCCCCACGCCTGAACCGACCGGCGACGAGAAGAAGATGCCGTCGTTCGACGAGGTCGTTGACCCCTCGCCGATCCCTGTGCCTCCGGCGAGTCCCTCCCCCGCCTCGGAAGACGCCTCCGTTCCGCCAATTCCAGATGCTCTGCCGACCCCCGCGCCCGTCGTAGCTCCGGCCATCGCACCCGCGACGCAGGCTCCTGCCGTGAACCCGGGTTTCATCGAGGCAGTGGTCGCGCCCGCTGTCGATGCCGTCGCTGAAGCGACGGATGCCGCCAGCGCGCAGCCGATCCCCGAGACCTCGGCTGAGGTCGGCGTCAAGCCGGTGAGTGACAAGGCCGCGGACGCGGCCGAGGTTCCCGCCACCGCCTTCCCGGTCGCTCCCACGCCACCCAAGTCCACCGCCAGCGGCTACGAACGCGAGGGGGCCGCCTTCCAGACGGACTTCCCACACCCGGAGCCGCTTACCGACGCACCCTCAACCCACCAGATCCCGCGCATCCAGCCGCTCGCACCCGAGCCACCCGCCTCTGCGAAGATCCCTGACGGCACTCACGCCCCCGCTGACGCCACGGCAGTGATCCCCCCGATCACCGCCGCTGTGGCCGCCCAGGCAGCCGCCCAAGCCGAGCAGCAGGCCGCTGAGGCTGCCCCGACCTCGTCAGACGAGAAGAAGACAGCCGAGAGTTCCGATCACCTCATCGACCCGACGAGGCCCGCGCTGATCTTCGGTGCCATCGTGTTCCTCTTCGGCGCGATCTGGGGTCCGTGGATGGCGACCCGCCCGGTCACCGACCTCAATCTGGCACAGTCGCTGCGCGAGGCTACCACGCAGGTGCAGTCTGACAACACGCCCGCGCCGAACCTGACGACCACTCCCCCGCCCGCGCCCTCCGTGACGCCCGTGATCTCCTCCGTGCAGGTCCTATCGTGGAACAACGACGACGGCGACCACCCGGACCGCGCGATCAACATGATCGACTCGAATCCGTCGACGTCGTGGAGTTCGCGCTGGTTTGATAACAATCAGTTCCGCGACGACACCTCCGTGACTATCGTCGTCAAACTGCAGCAGAAGGCCACCGTGTCCTCGGTGACCCTGCACATGGATTCAGCCACCTCCGGCGGCGAGCTCGTCGTGCGTAACGTCACCGATCCGACGAAGCCGCGCGAGGGAACAGAACTGGCCACCTCGTCGTTGTCCCCGACGACGACGATTACACTGCCCCAGCCTGTCGAGACCGACTCGATTGCGCTGCAGTTCCGCTCGATGCCCAAGGGTCAGGACGGACGCAACTGGGCGTGGATCTCCGAGCTCACCGTCCAGTAACCCTGAAGGAGGGTACATGTCTTTCGTGACGATTCCGGGCCTCGTGACGGCCGAACCTACCGAGGCCGCCGCTCCCGTCGACGCCTCGATCCCCTCGGTCGAGGTCCCCGAGGACGCCACCGTCCACGACGTCGTCATCATCGGCTCGGGTCCGGCCGGTTACACGGCCGCGGTCTACACGGCGCGCGCGGGCCTGGCGCCCATCGTGCTGGCCGGTCAGCTGGCCGCGGGTGGCGCGCTCATGAACACGACCGAGGTCGAGAATTTCCCCGGTTTCCCGGAGGGCATCCAGGGCCCCGAGCTCATGGACAACATGCGTGAGCAGGCCGAAAAGTTCGGTGCCGACGTTCGCTACGAGGACGTCGTCGCCGTCAACTTCGAGGGCGACGTGAAGGCCGTGGCAACCGAGGATGAGGTCTTCTATGCGCGCGCCGTCATCCTGGCCACCGGCTCGGAGTACCGTCACATGAACGTGCCTGGCGAGGAGGAGTTCTCCGGCCGCGGCGTCTCCTACTGCGCGACTTGCGACGGCTTCTTCTTCAAGGACCGTCGCCTGGCCGTCATCGGCGGCGGCGACTCCGCGATGGAGGAGGCGACGTTCCTGACGAACTTTGCCTCTGAGGTCATCGTCGTGCACCGCCGCGACGCCCTGCGTGCCTCGCGAGTCATGGCTGAGCGCGCCCTGAACAACCCGAAGATCTCCTTCGAATGGAACGCGACCGTCTCTGAGGTCCTGGGCGACGAGGCCGTGACCGGCCTGCGCCTGGCGTCCACGGTGGACGGATCCACCCGTGAAATCGCCGTGGACGGCGTCTTCGTCGCGATCGGCCACCTGCCCCGCACGGGCTTCCTGCGCGGCCAGGTCGCCCTCGACGAGGCCGGCTACATTACGGTCGACGAGCCGTCGACGCGCACGTCCGTGGCGGGCGTGTTCGCGTGCGGCGATGCTGTGGACCACACGTACCGTCAGGCCATCACGGCGGCTGGCTCCGGTTGCCGCGCCGCCCTGGACGCGGAGCGCTGGCTGGCGTCCCTGGGCGACCAGGCGTGATCTTCCCCACTCCCACCGGCGCGTCCGGCACTGACTCTCCCCGTCCTCGTATCTGCCCATGCGGGTCGGGGGCGCTGCTCGCGCAATGCTGCGGGCGCTATCTGGATGGCGAGGCGGTGCCGACCGCCGAGGCACTCATGCGCTCGCGCTACACGGCGTTCGCGCTGCGCGACGAAAACTACCTGTTCCGCACCTGGCACCCGCGCACGCGTCCCGCTCCCCCGTACTGGGTCGAGGGAACGCAGTGGATCGGCCTGCAGATTCTTGGGGCCGAGGCCGGGGGTCCTTCCGACGAGGAGGGGACCGTCACGTTCGTGGCCTCGTGGCGGGACGCGCTAACGGGAGAAACCGGGCAGATGCGTGAGCGTTCGCGTTTCTCGCGCCGGGCTGGGCGCTGGGTGTATGACTACGGTGCGAATGACTGACACTACGGTAGGATTTTCATATGCTTGTTCGTCGACTTCTGTCACCCCCCGTTATCGTCGGGGCTCTTCTCGTCGTAGCGGTTGCTATCGCCGGTGATTTCATTACAAATCCCCTGCCGATCGACACCGCCGTGTGGTCCAACTTCATCGAGTCACGCTCTCCCGCGATGAATACGTTCATGACGGGCGCGTCCTGGCTGTTTGATCCAAAGCGCGCCATCGTCTTGGCGCTGGTGGTCGCGGCCGCCGTCTGGTGGTTCGCCAAGAAGGTCGTGCACGCGCTCTACGTCCTGTCGTCAGTTGTGCTCTCGGCTGCGAATAGCTTCGTGATTAAGCACCTGTACGAGCGTCCCCGCCCCGAAGAGGCGTACCGCTTGATCACTGAGGACGGCTACTCCTTCCCGTCGGGTCACGCGACGGTCGTCACGGCGCTGGTGGTCTCCCTCGTGATGGTGATGACGATGACGCGCGTCGGGCGCGAGATTCGTCACCTGCTGTGGGTCGCCGCGGTCGTCTTCATCGCGTTTATCTGCGTGACGCGTCTGTACCTGGGTGTCCACTGGGTGACGGACGTGCTGGGCGGTTGCAGTGTCGGCCTGGGTTCCACGCTGATCCTGTCGCCGTTCATGCTGCGACCGAACGCGTTGCGTTGGGTTCGCTAAGCTCACATCTTATTGCTGCTAGTGCGCCCGGGGCTACGGCCCCGGGCGCTTCTGTATGCGCCTGTGAGGCCCGATCACACCCCGACATGGACTCGTACCCGCCTCGGCTCCAAAAGGCCTGCAGAGGCCCCGGAGAGGCCTTACCGGACACCTCGCGTAGAACAATCCCCACTGTCCTGATCAGTATCCTCCCGCCTGGGGCCGCCACACACGAAACCACGTGAGTCCGCAGGGTGGAGGGTGCCGGAGAGCCCGGAGGCATGGCCGCGGTGTCCGTGGGCGGCGGCAGGGCCTGGCCACCACACACAACGACACAGCGCCGCCGGTGTGGAGGGCGCCGGAGGGCGTCGCCGCGGTATCCGTGGGCGGCGGCAGGGCCTGGCCACCACACACAACGACCCAGCGCTGCCGGTGCGGAGGGCGCCGCTGGTGTGGAGGGTGCCAGAGGGCCCGGAGGGATGGCCGCGGTGTCCGTGGGCGGCGGCAGGGCCTGACCGCCACACACAACGACCCAGCGCTGCCGGTGCGGAGGGCGCCGCAGGGTCCGGAGGGCACGGGAGCACCGGCAGCGTCACCCGGGCACGCCAAAGGGGCGGGTACCGAAGTACCCGCCCCTCACTCAGCCACGACCTCGTCGAGGCTCAGGCTGAATCAGTCTCAGCCCTGGCGGCGGCGACGCATCCACAGGAGGAGGCCACCCGCGGCTGCGGCACCCAGGCCGGCGGTGCCGACCAGGCCGTCGAAGCCGGTGCGCGCGAGGCGCTGCGCCAGGCTAGTGCTGGGCTTCGTGGCCGGCGCGTCGGGTGCGACGTACCCGAAGTTCACGCCGGTGACCATCGGGTTATCGAAGCCGATGGTGATCTCGCCGGACATGGAGTCGGCGATGCCGTCCGGGTCCTCGGTCTGGTCGAGGCCGGCCAAGGCGCCGTCGGCGTGGACCTTGACGCGGTAGGTGCCAGCGGGCAGCTTCTCGAAGGAGTATGTGCCGTCCGCGGTGGTCATCGCGGTGGCGACAACCGTACCGGAAGCGTCGATCAGGTCGACGGTCACGCCCTCGAAGGTTTCTTCACCGTCGGTGTAGGAACCCGACTTGTCGGCATCACGGTAGACGCGACCGGCGATTGAATAGTCGGGCACGTAACCAAAGTTGACGTTTTCCTGGAGGGAGTTCTCCGGACCCATCGTGTACACCGCGGAGGTGTCGTCGACGGTGGCGTCGGGGTCCTCGGTCTGGTCGTAGTCCTTGATGGCCGAGGAGCGCACGACCTTCACGGTGTACTTGCCGTCCTTGAGATGCTGGAAAGCGTAGGTGCCGTCCGCGGCGGTGTCGAGCGTCTGCACGACGTTGCCATCTTCGTCCAGGAGCTGGACGCTGACACGCTCAAGGCCGGGTTCGTCACCGTCGATCGTCTTGTCGCGGTTGTCGTCGCGGTAGACGGTGCCGGTGATCGTGTTATTCGGGGCGTAGCCGAAGTCGACGTCACTCTTGGTGGGGTTGTTCTCGTCGAGGGTGATCGGCTTGGACGCGTTGTCAAGTGTCGTGTCCGGGTCGCCGGTCTGGTCGGCATCGGCGAGCACGCCGTCCTTGACGACCTTGATCGAGTAGGTGCCGTCGGGCAGGTGCTCGAAGGAGTACGTGCCGTCCTTGTCGGTCGTCGTGGTGGCGATGACGGTGCCATTCTTGTCGAGGAGCTGGACGGTCACGCCGGAGTAGCGTCCTTCGGTGTCGCCCTTGCGTCCGTCGCGGTCACCGTCGCGGTAGATGGTGCCGTTGATGGAGTTGTTGGCGATGTATCCGAAGTTGACATCCGTGCGGGTACGGTGATCGTTGCCGAGCGAGATGACGCCGGAGGCGGAGTCCTTGGTGGAGTCCGGGTCCTCGGTCTGGTCGAGGTCGGTGAGGGCACCGTCCTTGACGACCTTCACGGTGTAGTCGCCGGCGGGCAGCTTCTCGAAGGAGTAGGCGCCGTCCGCGTCCGTCGTGGTGGTGGCGACGACCTTGCCGTCCTTGTCGCGCAGTTCGACGGTCTGGTTGGCGTAGCCCTTCTCGTCGGCGCCGTGCGACTCGGAGCGGTCACCGTCACGGTAGACGAGGCCGTGGATGGAGTAGTCCGGCACGTAACCGAAGTCGATGTGGTCCTTGGAGGGGTTGTCCTCATTCAGGGTTACAGGTTCGGAGGCGTTGTCCTTCGTGGTGTCCGGGTCCTCGGTCTGTTCGGTGTCGGCGAGTTCGCCGTCCTTGACGACCGTGACGGAGTAGGTGCCGTCAGGCAGCTTATCGAAGGAGTAGTTGCCGTTCGCGTCGGTCGTCGTGGTGGCGATGACCTGTCCGTCCTTGTCGAGGAGCTGGACGGTGACGCCGGAGTATCCGGGTTCGGTGCCGTCCTGGTCGCCGTTGCGCGAGTCGTCGCGGTAGACGGTGCCCGACAGGGAGTTGTTGTTCACGTAGCCGAAATTGACGTCCGTCGTGGACGGGTTGTCGTTGTTCAGCGTGATGGGCTCAGAGGCGTTGTCCTTCGTGGCGTCCGGGTCACCGGTCTGCTCGAGACCAGCGATGGGGCCATCCTGAACGACCGTGACGGTGTAGGTGCCTGCGGGGAGCTTGTCGAAGGAGTAAGCGCCGTCCGCATCCGTCGTGGTCGTGGCCACAACGGTGCCGTCCGCGTCGCGCAGCTGAACGGTCACGCCCTCGTAGAGCTTCTCGTCCGTGTCCAGCGCGCCGGAGCGGTTGCCGTCGCGGTAGATCGTGCCCTTGATGAAGTAGTCGGGCACGTAGCCGAAGTCGACGTCCTTCTTGGTCGGGTTGGCCTCGTCCAGGGTGATCGGCTCGGACGCGTTGTCCAGCGTCGAGTCGGGGTCGCCCGTCTGCTCGGTGTCGGCCAGGGCACCGTCCTTGACGACCTTCACGGAGTAGGTGCCGTCGGGCAGCTTGTCGAAGGAGTACATGCCGTTCGCGTCGGTCTTCGTCGTCGCGATGACGGTTCCATCCTTATCGAGCAGCTGCACGGTCTGCTCGGGGTAGCCGGACTCTCCGGAGTTCAGGGCACCGGAGCGGTTGTCGTCGCGGTAGGCGGTGCCGGAGATTGAGTTGTCCGAGATGTACCCGAAGTTGACGTTCTCCTTGATCGGGTCGTTCAGTTCGAGGGTGATGTCACCGGAGGTGTTGTCCTTGGTGGCGTCGGGGTCCTCGGTCTGGTCGAGGTCGGCGATGGGGCCTTCCTTGCGGACGCGAACCTTGTAGGTGCCTTCCTCCAGGTTGGTGAAGGCGTAGGCACCGCTAGCGTCGGTGGTCGTGGTGGCCACGACGTTACCGGCGTTGTCGAGGAGGTCGACGGTCACGCCCTGGTAGAGCTTCTCGCCGTCCTCAAGGGACTCGGAGCGGTCGGCGTCACGATAGATCGTGCCCTTGATCGTGTAGTTCGTGGCGTAACCGAAGTTCACGTTCTGCACGGAGGGGTTGTCGTGATTCACCTGGACCACGCCGGAGGTGTGGTCCTTCGTGTCGTCGGGGTCCTCGGTCTGCTCAAGCTTCTTCAGCAGGTCGGAGGGTTCCACCTTGACGGTGTACTTGCCGGCGGGCAGCTTCGTGAAGGAGTACGTGCCGTCCGCCTTCGTCGTGGTCGTAGCGACCGTTGCCCCGGCCTCGTTGAGGAGGTTGACGGTGATGCCGTCGAAGCCGGGCTCACCGTTGTTCAGGGTCTCAGAGCGGTCCTTGTCGTAGTAGACGGTGCCGGAGATCGTGTAGTCCTCCGCGTAGCCAAAGTTGACGTTGGTGACGTCGGGGTCGGAGCGCGTGAAGGTGATGGCCTGCGAGCGCGAGTCGCCCTGACCGGAGGGGTCCTCGGTCTGCTCGGTGGAGGCGAGCGGGCCGGTCTTGTCGACCTGGACGGTGTAGGTGCCATCGCCGAGGCCGGTGAAGGAGTAGTTGCCGTCAGCGTCGGTCGTGGTGGTGGCCACGACGGTGCCGGAGGCGTCAACTAGGTTCACGGTGATGCCGGACTGCGGGATATCGCCGCTGTCCTTGGTCTTGTCGCGGTTCTGGTCGAGGTAGACGTTGCCGGAAATCGCGTGCTTCTTGACGTAGCCGAAGTTGATGTTCTCCTGGACGGGGTTGTCCGCGTTCAGGGTCACGGTCCCGGAGGTGTTGTCCTTCGTGGAGTCCGGGTCCTCGGTCTGGTCGAGGTTAGCGATTGCGCCAGCCTTGGTGACCTTGACGGTGTAGTCGCCGGCGGGCAGGCGCGTGAAGGAGTAGTTGCCGTCAGCGTCAGTAGTCGTGGTCGCGATGACGGCACCGTCGGGGCCGAGCAGCTCGACCGTGATGTCCTTAAAGCCCTCTTCACCGTTGGTGTAGGAGGAGGAGTCGTTGGCGTCGTAGTAGACCTTGCCAGACAGGCGGTGCTTGACGGAGATCGAGGCCTTCGCGATGTTGTTGTCCGGGTTCTGGTCGTACTCGGGCGGGTTCACGAAGGAGGCCGTGTTCTCGAGTGTCTTGCCGTCGGTGCCCTCGTCGAGCGTGACGGTGACGTACAGCGAGGCGTACTGGCCGGCGAGCATATCACCGAGCTTCCACGTGTTGCCGTCGAAGGTGCCAGCGGCGTTACCGGTGTTGCACTCGCCGGGCACGCCGGAGGTGTAGCCGGAGGTGCACAGGTGCGACTCGGCGGAGACGAAGGTCGTGCCGGCGGGGAAAGCCTCGGCAACCTTGACGTCGGGGGCCTTGCCCTGGCCGGAGTTGCCGGCGTCGATGCGGAAGGTGACATTGTCGCCAGGCGCGAGGTTGTCGACGTCGGAGACGACGGTCTTGTTCAGGGCCACGTCGAGCGCAACGACCAGGGCGACCTTGATGGGCTCGGTCGGCAGGATGGCTCGGTTGTTCGAGGCCTGGGTGGCGGCGATCGCAACGGATTCGTAGGCAGTGCCGCTCGCGTTGTCGGGTGCCTTGATGGGCACGATCAGCGGGATGGAAGCACCCGCCTTGATGGGGGTGGCCTGTCCGTTGATGTAGACGCGGTAGGACTTCACGTCCGACCACGAGGCCGGGGTGGCGGTCCAGTCGTTGTCGCACCCTGCGGGGGAGGCGGTCATGGCGTCGCCCTGGTTGATGACTTCACCGCGACAGGGATTGGTCGAGGTGGAGTACTCGATGGTGACCTGGGAGGGGTCGATGCCTGATCCGGTGCCGATCTGGATGGGGCCGGTCATGATGGGTTCCCATTCGGAGTCGCGCGAGGCACCGCCCTGAACGGATGTGTCTCCGACGTAGGGGAGGATGCCGTACAGGGTCATGTCGGACAGGTCCGCGTTACCGGAGTTGGTGGGCGTGATGCGGAACTGACCGTCTTCGCCTTGGCGCATGACGGAGGGGCCGTCAGTGTACTTCTTGTAGACGGAACCGGGCACGGAGCCCAGGGATTCGAGCACCACGTCGGCACCGGCCTGCTCGGAGACCGTGAAGGTCGAGGAGACGGGGCAGACCTGGCCGGCGGTATTGCCGTCACCGTTGACATCGTAGGTGTCGTCGGTCGAGCCGTAGAAGCAGATGGTGGTCTTCTTGGAGGTGAGCGCGTACTCGGGTTCGGCAGCGGAGATGTAGGCCTCGTTCTTGTGGGTACCGGCGCTCATCGCAGGGCTGACCTTGCCGCGCAGCTGAATGGTGGTACCACCCTTGGTCTGGTAGCCGGGCCACGTGACCTGGACGAGCTGGCGGGTGCAGCCGGTCGCATCGGTGACGTCTCGGACCGTCACTGTCTTTTCCTTGCCGGCGGGGCCTCCGGTGACAGAACCCTCGACGAAGGTCATGCCGCAGGGCAGCAGGTCGGAGATGACGGGCTGGGAGTCAACGACGGTCGAGGTGTTGTTCGCGGTGACGCTGAAGGTGACCTCGGAGCCGGGGGAGGCCAGGCTCCCCTTGATCGTGGACTTGGCGTTGTAGTACTTGGGCAGCGCTGTGCCCAGGGTCAGGACGTCACAGAAGTCGTCGGCGGGAATCGCGATGTCGTGCGTGCCGTCGAGGGACTTCATGGAGAAGTCGGTGACGCAGT
>ERZ773212.678-NODE-678-length-16565-cov-4.910297_pt1 | contig 16565 bp, 10 predicted proteins | sample MGYA00581005_ERZ773212 | MGnify/ENA primary metagenome ERZ773212 (study PRJEB29015, sample SAMEA2738154) | human oral metagenome | biome: human oral; feature: human-associated habitat; material: saliva | place: China | collected 2196 ... | reverse complement strand
TCGACATCTTGCGTGATGCGGACTACATCTTCCGTGACGAAATTGCAAAAGCTGGTCTTGATCGTAGCATCAACCAATACTTTGCAGTATTAACATCTACACGTACTGTAGGCGTTATGGGTGACTTCCGTACATACGATTACACATTGGCATTGCGTGGCGTAACAACAACAGACTTCATGACTGCTGACTGGGCACGCATCCCTTACGACGTATTGGACACAATCTCCCGTCGTATCGTAAACGAAGTACAACACATCAACCGTATCGTGTACGATATTACATCTAAACCACCTGCTACAATTGAGTGGGAATAAGAATAACACATAACTTTAGTTATTACTAAGCTAAATAAGCCTCCTGTCTTTTAGATGGGAGGCTTTTGTAAATATTGCGGTAATCGTATATTGTAGTGTGACAAACAGAAGTAATCCTATATCATATATCTAGTTGTTTTGCTTACTGAGGAGACATATCAATATAATGGATTGTTAATATTAGGGTTACTGATGTACGAATGGATTAATTGGTATGTTTATAGAAAGTAAACTAAAACTTTTAAAATATACTTTATTATTTTGCCATCGTAAAGTTATTGTTCCCTTTTAATATATTTCTGATATAATTTAAATGATGAAATTAGAATGAATATATTATGGTTGCTTATAACTACAATCATATCATAATAAATAAAAATGCATCTGTAAAATATCAGAGGGTTATGCTGAAATTTGGTAATGCTATCTACTTGACTCGTAATATAGGCATAAGTTGCAATGTGATATAGTACAATTTTATCTTAAATCTAATGGATATTCTTGTTTGTGAGCCGATAATAAATGATAAATAGAAATTTATTCAGATGATACTATTTTTTTGTAAGTATATACTAATACTGAATTTTATTTATAACTGCAATGGCGGAGGTATAGAATGAGAGTTAGTTATAATAGATTATGGAAACTTCTTATAGATAAAAGCTTAAAGAAAAAAGATCTAATGAAGCAATGTCGTATTAGTTCAGCATCTGTTGCAAAGCTTACGAGAGGAGACAATATTACAACAGATGTTTTGCTAAGAATATGTGAAGGCCTTGATTGTGATTTTGCAGATATTATGCAAATAATACCTGATGAAGAATCGGAAGAAAAAGAAGTTTAATTCTCCGGTGGAGGATGAATATGTCAGATACAACAAAAGTGACTCTACAGGCAGCGAGCCCATATAATGCTGCTATAACAAGAGAACAATTTTTATTTTATGAGGTACGAACTACCGCCAAGTTACTTCACGAAGGATGCAGCTTAGAAGAAGTAGTAGAGCGTATTATTTCAGATAATTTATTTCAGTACCCGACAGAAAAATCAGTGCGCAAGATAGCACTTGCCTGCCTGAGAAGACTGGGAGCACTTGGTGATAACTCTTTAGTGACGGCAATCGCAACACAGCCATCCGATGTAGCGAAGCAGATATGCCTGTATGCTATGATGAAACAGTACCGATTGGTTTGGGATTTTATGATTACCGTCATCGGTGAGAAGTACAGATTATCGGACACTACTTTTGGTAAGATAGATCTGAATATCTATTTTCTGCGCTTGCAGGAGCAAGATGACTGGGTGGCAACATGGAGCGATTCCACGGTTACTAAGCTGAAACAGGTAATCATAAAGATGTTAGTGGAGAATGAATACATCGATAATATCAAGTTCACAAAGCTCAATCCGGTATGGCTTCAGCCAATACTTGAGAATGCAATCCGTGAGAATGGTGATGAGATTGCACTTCCTGCATTCAATTGCTTTTCGTAAGGAGGTAGGTCCCAGTGAGCGAATTAAAAGAAAGACTAGATAACCTCAGAGCCTTAATGCAGGAGCCAGAGTTTCTTGAAGGTAAAGGATTGAGTAATGAGGTAAATATACGAATCTTCTGTTATGATCCATCCGATGAGATGATGGTTAGACACTTTATCGAACAGATTATGACAGACCAGTCAATGAGCTGTCACCTTATAGAACACAATTTATATGAAGTGTTCCTTTCCATCTGTGAAGATAAGCGCATCGCAAAGACAATACCTGCGATGGAAGAGAAAAAAGGTAAAGAATTTATTCGAGACCAAATGAGCCGTATGGCTAATAATACAGCATTTGTAAATAAGATGAAATATGAACCGCATGAAGCTGGTGATGTACTCGTCATCACAGGAGTGGGAGACGCATTTCCGTTTATTAGGGTGCATGACCTGTTAAATGCAATGCAGCCAGAATTTCCAGATGTTCCGATTCTGGTATTCTATCCGGGCAATTATGATGGGCGTGATGTACAGCTCTTCAATCGCCTGAAGAAAAATCCTTACTATCGAGCTTTCAATGTAATTTAAGGAGAACAGCAATGATTATTGGACAACTATTCCAAGATGATATTAATCGTAAAATTAATGGCGTCGTCAAAGTAGACCAAGATGCCACAGATGTTCTTGCTCAGGAATTGGATGAGTATGTTATTACCAGAGATTTGAAGAAACATTTCATTACCTTCTTTAATAATTATGGCGAGTCCTTCCGAGAAGGCACCGCAGATATCGGAGTTTGGATTTCCGGATTCTTTGGAAGTGGTAAATCTCACTTCCTGAAGATGCTTTCCTACCTGCTTTCCAATCAGGAGGTTCAGGGTGTTCGTACTGTAGAAAGATTTCGTAAAAAGTTTGAGGCTGACCCGGCAACATTCATGCTGATTGATTTCGTTACTAAAGGGCATACGGACACCATCCTTTTCAATATTGATATTGAGGGTTCCATCAATAAGGACAAGACTGCTGTTCTTCGTGTTTTTGCAAAGATGTTCTATAACTACCTTGGTTTCTATGGTGAGAATCTTAAGGTGGCTAAGCTAGAGCAGTTTATTGAAAAACGCGGTAAGACAGCAGAGTTCTGTCGTGTATTCGAGGAGAAGAACGGTTCTCCTTGGCTTGAGTCCAGAGATGCCTTTGCTTTCTTTGAAGACGATGTTGTTGATACATTGAAAGAAGTTCTCGGCATGAGCGAAGATGCTGCACGTAATTGGTTCAATGGAACCGAGACCGTGGAGACCAGCATCGCACAGCTTGTTTCTGAGATGAAAGATTATGTGGACAATAAGCCGGATGATTTCCGCTTGCTATTTATGGTCGATGAGGTTGGCCAGTATGTAGGTGGTGACACAGATCTTCTTATCAACCTTCAATCTCTAATTGAGAAAATCGGCAGTGAGTGCGGCGGTAAGATTTGGGTCGTTTGTACTGGTCAGGAAGCTATCGATGAAATCATCAAGGCTCGTGAAAATGAATTTTCTCGTATTCAAGCCCGTTTCAAGACTAGACTTTCTCTGACTTCTTCTTCTGCAGACGAAGTTATCCAGAAACGTATTTTGAAGAAAAAGCCTGAAGTGGAACCGGCATTGGAGCAGGTATATAACCAGAACGATTCCGTTCTCCGTAACCTGTTCAGCTTTACCGGATCCATACTGGATATTAAGGGATACACCGGCTCGCAGGACTTTATCAGAAACTTTCCGTTCGTACCTTACCAGTTCATTATCATGCAGAAGGTATTTGCTGAAATTCGTAAGCATGGTAACTCTGGCAAGCATCTCTCCGGTGGTGAGCGTTCGATGCTTTCTGGCTTCCAAGAGGCAGCACAGAAGATTCAGGATAAGGATGAGTATGCATTAGCACCGTTCTATCTGTTCTACGATACCGTACATACATTCCTTGACAGCTCTATTCGTCGTGTTATTGAGCGTTGCCAGAAGGCAGCAGATAACGGAGATGGCATTGAGCAGCAGGATGTAGACGTATTAAAGCTCCTCTATCTTATCCGTTATGTCGATGATATTCCAGAAAGTCTTGATAATATTGTTATCCTTATGGCGGATGATATCCGTTTGGATAAGATTACAATGCGTGACAAGGTACGTTGTAGTCTGGACCGTCTACTTAGCCAGAACTATATCGGAAGAACCGGTGATATTTATAATTTTTTGACTGATGAAGAGCAGGATATTCAAAGAGACATTTACAAAAACACTCAGGTTGATACCTCTGCAATCGTAGAACGTATCGGTCAGATGATTTTTGCTGATATTTATACAACAAAGAAATACCGTTACGGAAAGTACGACTTCCCATTTGACCCGATGGTAGACACTACAAGCATTGGTGCCGTAACCGGTGGTATGAAACTTCGCATCATGACGGTAGCAACGGATACTGTTGAGAAGAGTGAACTTCGCCTTATGACAGAGTCTAAGAATCAGGCAATCGTTGTGCTTTCCGAAACTCCTTACTACGAGTCTTTGGAAAGAGCGATGAAGGTGCGTAAATATGTGAAGCAGCGTAATGTGGTGCAGCTTCCGAAGTCTGTGCAGGACATCATCCGCAATCATCAGGACGAGGCTACAAAATATGAGTCTTCTGCAGCGGAGGATTTGAGAAAGGCTATTATCGATGCTGAGTTCTATGTAGATGGAGAGCACATTGAAATCAAAGGTGGCGATGCCAAGAGTAAGTTGAACCAAGCACTGGAGTATTTGGTTACCCATGTTTATAGCGAGCTTGGCCTCATTACTAAGAATGCTGATACAGATGCAGACGTGCTTGCAGTTCTGAAGGGAGAACACCTGAATGGTGTCATGGTTGGCCTTGAAGAAAACCGTGATGCAGCTGTGAAGATGGAAGAGTATTTGGAAATGCAGTATGCAAAGAAACTTCCTACTTCAATGGCAGATGTACAAAGCCGTTATCAGGCAATTCCTTATGGATGGAAAGAAATCGATATTGCAGTTGTAGCTGCGATGTTGATTTATGATCAAAAAGTTACCATCAAATATGGTGGAGAAACGATTCAGCCGAGCAATCCTAATTTGCCGAATATGCTTCGTAAAAAGAGTGAAATCGGAAAGACCAGCGTCTTGAAGCGTCAAGTTATTACAGCGACCAAGATGCGTGCGGTTAAAGACTTGCTTCGTGAATACTTCGACGTAATGGATGTTCCAGATGATGAAGATGGACTTGTTAGATATATCATTGAGAAGTTTGAAGAGCAAAAGTCTCATTATGAGAAGCTGAATGAACGTTACGCTGGTCATAAATACCCTGACCACCACCTTGTGACGAAAGCTCTTAGTCTAATGGAAAGCGTGCTTTCTCAGCGTAAGGACAATATAGCTCTGATTAACAGACTTTTGAAAGAGGAAGGCAGCCTTCTCGATAATAAGGATGACATGCAGAGCGTGGAAGGCTTTTTTAAGAATCAGGTGCAGGTGTTTGATGCAGCTGTTCGCATGGAAGAAGAGCTAAGAAATGACCTCTCTTATCTTCAGAAAGAAGAGGAGGCAAATCAGGCTCTGAATCAGATTCGTAAGATTACCGTATTAGAAGCTGGACAAAGTAGTGTTTATAAGAGAATTCCTGAACTGAACGAATTGATGGAAACAGTTTGTGAGGGCCACGGAAGACTTCTCGAAGCAAAGCGTGTTGAGATTCTTGAAATTATTCGTCAATGTTTGGCTGAGATTCATACTCTTGCTGGTGATGTCTATGAAGCTAGAATACTCTCTGAGCGTGCTGATAAGTTCTTTGAGCAGCAGAAAGTAAGAGTAGCAGAGTTCAAAAGTTTGCAACTTCTTGATGGTCTGGTACCGCAGCTGTGTGTATATAAGGATGAGATGGTCGATAAAATCGATAGCATCATTCATTTGAAGACTCCAGTTGCACCTCAGGTCAAAGAGAAAGAAGGTGGAGTTGAGACTCCTCCGGCTCTGAAAAAAATCATCAAGAATGTATACCGTCAGGTAGTATTCCCTTCTAAGACTTTAGAGAGTCAGGAGGATATCGATGTCTACGTTGAAAGAATGAGAGCATCCCTAATGGCGATGATGAAGGATTGCGACGGAATCAAATTAAGCTAAGGAGACCGTTATGAACAAGAATGCGATAAAAAAATTCGCCATTGAAGCTCGTAGGGCGTTAATCTCTCGTGTGGGCCAGAGGGCGTTGAAATATGGTATTTCCGATAAAGCGGTCGGAAATCCAAATGACGATAGCGTCAATGGGCACCTGCTTTCTTCTACTGAGAAGAAGCAAAGAGCTGCTCTGATTGGGCAGATTAAAGAAAAAGGATACGAGCAGGTTATAGAAGAAGTTGCCTACACATGGTTTAACCGTTTCTCTGCGCTACGTTTCATGGAAGTTAATGGCTACCTCCCTACTAGAGTGCGTGTTTTCACTGATGAGAACAATTCCTTCAAGCCTCAGATTCTAACAGAGGCAATCCATATAGAGCTGGACGGACTCGACATGGATAAAGTTTATGCTTATAAGGATGCGAATGATACTGATGAGTTGTATAAATATCTTCTAATCACCCAGTGTAACGCACTGAATAGCGTGCTTCCGGAAATGTTCCAGAAGATTGCTGATTATACTGAGCTTCTGTTTCCAGACAACCTTCTTCGTGAAGGAAGCGTCGTTCAGCAGATGATTGAGCTGATTGATGAGGATGATTGGAAAGATGCTGTTCAGATTATTGGATGGCTGTATCAGTACTATAACAGTGAAAAGAAGGATGACGTATTTGCAGCCCTTAAGAAGAATATAAAAATCACAAAGGAAAACATTCCTGCAGCAACTCAGCTGTTCACACCAGATTGGATTGTCCGCTATATGGTTGAGAACTCTTTGGGACGTTTGTGGGTAGAAGGTCATCCGAATGATGAACTGAAATCTCAGTGGAAGTATTACCTGGAAGAAGCAGAACAGGAGCCGGATGTTCAGGCTCAGCTTAAGTCTATTCGTGAAGCGTATAAAGCTCTGAAACCAGAGAATATTCTGTGTATCGATCCTTGCTCCGGCAGCGGCCACATTCTAGCCTATATGTTTGACGTGCTTATTCAGATTTATGAGGATTATGGTGTTGATACTAGAACTGCAGTTGCGAGCATCGTAGAGAATAATATCTATGGTTTGGATATCGATGACCGTGCAGCTCAGCTTGCGTACTTCTCTGTTATGATGAAGGCTTGTCAGTATGATAAGAGATTTCTTCGCCGTAAGATACAGCCACATGTATACGCCATCGTGGAAAGTAATCATGTGGACAGATATGCTGTAGAATACTTCTGTAATGGTGATGAGAAGCTGAAAGCGGCAATGGATACCATCATTGAAGAGCTACATGATGCAAAGGAATATGGTTCTATAATCTCTGTCAGTCAGCAGGATTGGGATGCGCTACATACTCGTTTTGATGAGATTAGAAATGAGGGAGTATTATCCCTTTATTCGAGTGAGGCCTTAAGACTACTTAAGCTAGTGAATGTTGCTGAAACATTGGCTAAAAAATATTGCATAGTGACGACAAATCCTCCATATATGGGGGCATCGAGCATGGCTGCAAAGCTGAGTAACTATGTGAAAAATAAATATCCGAACAGTAAAAATGATTTATTTGCTGTGTTTATCGAGTCTTGTGAAAAGATGAGAGAATCAAATGGTTTTCAAGGCATGATTACACAGCACTCATGGATGTTTTTATCGAGTTTTGAAAAATTACGTACCAAAATTCTGGCGAACAATATTGTAAATATGGTGCATTTAGGACCACGTGCGTTTGAAGAAATTGGTGGTGAAGTTGTACAGACCACTTCTTTTGTATTGGCAAACAGCCCTATAAAAAATTACAAAGGGACATACTGTAGATTAATTGATGCTACAAACCAAAATGAGAAAGAGTCTGCTTTTCTAGCAAAAGCAGGTAGGTATGTTGTTGGACAGAATAAATTTTATAGAGCTCCGGGAAGCTCTATAGCTTATTGGCTAACAGATGCTTTTTTGAGTAATTTTTCTGGCAATAATATAGTAGATAGATTTATTCCAAAGTTTGGAATGTCGACTGGCGATGGAGAAAAATTTATTAGATTTTGGCATGAGATTAAGTTTTCGGAGTTTGATTATAAATCATGCTCTGTTGATGAAGCGAAAGCAAAAAATAAGCCGTGGGTTGCACTGGATAAAGGTGGAACATACAGAAAGTGGTATGGGAACAGAAATTGTGTCGTTTGGTGGAAAAATAATGGAGCGGATATAAAATCCTGTAAAAAATCGGCAGTTAGAAGTCCTCAATTCTTCTTTCAACCACATGTTTCCTGGTCTTTAATTTCGACTAACAATTTTGCAGCTAGATATTTTGAAAATGGATTTGCTTTAGATACAGCATCCAATTGTCTATATTTTAATGGAAATCCTCAAAAAAGTGTTTTAGGATATTTGAACTCTTGTGTTGCCGATAGCTATTTAGCTGTACTTAATCCAACGATGAATTTTAGCTGTGGGGTAATTGGGTTACTTCCACATAAACAATATCCAGACAATCAGGTTGTTGATCTTGTAGATAATTGTATTAGTATATCTAAAATAGATTGGGACTCCTTTGAAGTTTCATGGGATTTCATTACTCATCCACTTATTACATATCGTAGTAGTGCAGGCTATATGGATGTTCCTATGGATAAGTGGCAGTATCGAATTGCTGATGCATACCATACATGGGAAAGCAATGCAGAAGCTCAGTTTGATTTGTTGAAGAAGAATGAGGAAGAACTGAACCGTATCTTTATCAATATCTATGGGCTTCAGGATGAGCTTACACCAGAAGTGGGGGATAAGGATATTACAGTTCGCAAGGCTGATTTGGAGAGAGATATCAAATCATTCATTTCTTATGCGGTAGGGTGTATGTTTGGGCGTTATTCCCTTGATGTACTTGGCCTTGCTTATGCAGGAGGAGAATGGGACGATTTTAAGTATTCTACTTTTGCAGCAGATAAGGATAACATTATTCCTATCAGCGACGATGAGTATTTCGAGGATGATATTGTTGGTCGTTTCGTGAAATTCGTGGAGGTGGTCTATGGAAAAGAAACACTGCAAGAGAATCTGAAGTTTATTGCTGATGCTCTTGGCGGTAATGGACAGCCGAAGGACGTAATCAGAAACTATTTCATGAACGGATTCTATACAGATCACTGCAAGATGTATCAGAAACGTCCAATTTACTGGATGTTCGATTCGGGTAATGGTTTCAAGAGCTTGATTTCTATGCATCGTTATCAGCCGGATACTATTGCTCGTATTCGTACTGATTATGTTCATGAACAGCAGGCTCGTTATCGTACTGCAATTGCTGACTTGGAAACACGTATTGCGAATGCATCTACTAGTGAGAAAGTAAAGCTCAATAAGCAGCTCAAAATACTAAATAACAAAGCGACTGAAATTCATGAGTATGAAGAAAAAATCCATCACTTAGCTGACCAGATGATTTCCATCGACCTTGATGATGGTGTGAAGAAGAATTACGAGATATTCAAGGATGTCTTGGCAAAAATTAAATAAGGAGGTGGCAGCATGGCTGAAATGAACGAAGAAGCTGTTTCAGTATCCGAAGAGAGTTCTACTGTTGAAGTAGAGACTAAGAGTTCCGATTACCCATCTGCGTGCTTTCTTCTAGATAGTTGTGCTCAAGACTATCAGAGACTACAAGAAAACTACAATCGAATTTACGATAAAATAAATGTTGCATTAGCCTTTGCCGGTGTAGTCCTCACTATTATGTTGGGGTCATTCGATTTTGCACCTGCTAAACTATGTGTGAAGGATATAACTGTCGCTTCTTTAATAATAACAGTAGGTGAATTGATTTGTCTTGTGGGAGGAATGGGACTAACTCTTATTTCAATAGTTTATCTTTTAATACTATTGAGAGGTAGGAAAATTGCTGTTTTCAAGAGTGAAGATATAAGAAACGAAGAGCTATATCGAGAAAAAGAATCTCATGCTGCAATGTGGCTGATTGATAAGTATACAAGAATAGTAAATGAGGTTCGACCTGTAGTACAAAAGAAGCAAGAAGCATTTGATAAAGCATTAGTTGTAATTATTGTTGGAATTATTTTGTATGTTATTGCTATAGTATTACGAAAAGGAGGATTCTAATGTCTGATAAAACAATGGAGGATATCAAGAGTGGGAAAGGGATTCCACCTCTTTCGAATAATGATTGCTCCAGTAATCAATCAGGAATAACGAAAGAACAAAGGGGGACAGGGATTACTTATGGGACCTTCTCCCGTAAAGTGTATGATAAGTCTAATAATTCTACAGATAATGATTAATTTTAAGGGGTGGCAGCATGGCCAGTATGGATTTAGATACAATAATCAGAGATTTGAATAAACGATTTGCTGCACCGCTGCCGGAGTTTTATAAGCGCCGTATCATCTTTTGGTATGATGAAGATAGAGAATTTGAGGACAAGATAGACGATATTCAGGTGGATAATGCAAAGCTGCTGATACTTACTGGTATCAACAACTTTGCAGTTAAGAAGCTATTGAATGTAGATGATACAACCAGCAACTATCTGGTTTACAGTCCAATTTCGTATAAGTCACAGGAAGACAACTGGCTTCTGAATATTGAGCTTTATAGCGAAGAGTTTAGAGCTGACTTGGTTTCTATCTGGATGAACGAGATTAACCTTCCGGCAATTCCGGACTTCCGTAGGATGGTAAAGGTATATAAAAAGTTCTTCGGAGCACAGACTAGAAGAGCAGCATTCGCAAAGCTGAATAAAGGTATCAGCACTCCATCACAGATGCATCTAACCGTTATGGCTGCTATCTGTGGAATCGATGATGCTCAGCCTAACAGCATTGTAAAAGCTGTCATTAGTGGTGGAACTGATATGGAGTCCAATGAGAAATTCCAGAGCCTTGTAAGTTATGGTGCCGAGGCACCTTTCTGGGCACTTGTAAAACAAGCGACTGGATATTTTGAAGGAGAAGATTCTGCCATCGAGAAGTTAGTGACACACATCCTTCTTACAGCTACGACCAGAACACTTCGTATGGAATATCTGGCAGGACTCGATAGCTTTATTTCCACACCGCATCAGGCGTGGTGCTATGATTTTGTATCTGAGTGGATTGCAGGAGATAATAGACAGGGACTTGTTGAAATTCTGCGAAATGTGGAAGAGGAGCTTAATCTCAGAAAACGCTTCAAGCAGGTACCATTGGATGATTTGGTAGATATAGAGGTGTTCCCTTGCGTTAACGAATGCATTCTAACGCAGCTTATGACTGAAATCAACGATCATATTATCAATGTAGATGTGATTACGAATTCAGTCGAGAAACGTCGAATCTTGGCCTGGTATGATGATGTGGAATGCTACTACGAGGGTATTCTTCAGGTGGCAAAGATGCAGACGTTCTTCTTGGAATACTCTGCAGGCTTCCATACAGTAGAGGCAAGAGATATCTGGAAAGAGTACACGGAAGATTATTACCATATGGACACCAATTATCGTCAGTATCACTTGGCATTTGGAAAGAGCTTAACTGTGGGAAATGACCATTTGGATGACCTTTTTAAGCAGGTAACCGATAAAGTGGAAGGCCTTTATACACACTGGTTCCTTGGTGAGTTGGGGAACAATTGGTCTGAAGCCTGTGCAGATGAGTTGGCGAAATATGGACGTATCATGGAAGTTCCTCAACAGGAAGACTTCTATAACCAGAAGGTAAAGAGCGAGGATAATCGTGTATTCGTCATTATCTCTGATGCACTCCGATATGAGGTGGCGGCATCTCTGGCAGAACAGCTCCGCCGTGAGACGCAGAGTAAGGTTACACTAGGCTCTTGCGCAGGTATTTTCCCAACAGTTACAAAGTTTGGTATGGCCGCATTGCTTCCTCATAAGCAGTTGTCCATCAAGGAGCGCAGTAACGGTGACCTGCAGATTCTGGCAGACGGAATGTCTACGGATGCAGGCAATCGAGATAAAGTTCTCAAGGCTGCAAACAGCAATAGCGTAGCACTGAAATATAAAGATATTGCACCGATGAAACGTGCAGAAAGAAGTACGTTAGTTAAGGGCATGGATGTTGTTTACATCTATCACGATAAGGTGGATGAAGCAAGCCATACTTCTGATAGCATGGTATTCCCGGCATGCGATGATGCAATCGAAGAAATCAAAAATATTGTGAGAATCATCCGAAATGAGTTCAGAGGTACTCGTGTGTATATTACTGCCGACCACGGATTCCTTTACACATACAGTCCGCTGTCTGAGGATTTTAAGGTGGACAAGACGACACCGAGTGAGCAGGATGTGGAGATTGACCGTCGTTATTTGATTACCCGTAAGGGAGCAAATCCGGATTATTTGCTTCCGGTGAAGTTTATGGATGATGGTTACGATGCCTTCGCACCGAGAGAAAGTGTCCGTATTAAGAAAAAAGGTGGCGGACTCAATTTCGTACATGGTGGCATCAGCCTTCAGGAGATGGTGGTTCCGGTTATCGAATATCATTATCTTCGTAACGATTCCAAGGCTTACCAGCGCAATAAGGCTAAGTACGATACGAAGCCGGTAGAAGTAGGACTTCTTTCTGCAAGCCGTAAAATCAGTAACATGATATTCTCACTGAACTTCTATCAGAAGGATGCGGTTGGCGATAACCGCAGCGCAGTAAACTATTTGTTGTATTTTGTCGATTCTAATGGAAAACAGATAAGTGATGCAGCAAAGATTATCGCAGATAAGACCAGTGATAACGGACAGGAGCGAACATTCCGTTGTAGCTTTAATCTGAAATCACTGAAATATGATAATAGAGCAAGCTACTATTTAGTCATCGCAGATGAAACAGGTCTGCAGATGCCGCAAAAAGAAGAGTTCCAGATTGACATTGCATTTGCGGTAGATGAATTTGACTTCTTTAGTTGATGCCGCCAATGGGAGGATTGCAAATGGACAATGTATTTGAAACGGGCGAAAGCTCCCGTGAAATCATAAAAGACAAACTCCGCCAGCACTTTGATGGCAAGATTGTCCGTAAAGACCTGACCAAGAAAATCAAGGAAGGCGCTAATGTACCTGTTTATGTTCTTGAGTTTCTGTTGGGCCAATATTGCAGTTCCGACGATGATGAAGTTATCGAGCAGGGTGTGCAGAATGTAAAGCGTATCCTTGCTGATAACTTTGTAAGACCAGATGAAGCGCAGAAGATTTTGTCAAGGCTTCGTAGCCGTGGCAGCCACACAGTCATTGATATGATAACGGTTAATCTCAATATGAGGGACAATATCTATCAGGCTGACTTCTCTAATCTGGGCATCAGAGGAATACCTATCGCTGACGAATATCCTGAAAAATATGATCGCCTGCTTTGTGGTGGTATTTGGTGTATTGTTCAGCTGAGTTATGAGTACATTGAAGAAGAAAAAAAGAATGGCACACCGATTCGAATTACAAAGTTGACTCCGATTCAGATGCCACATATAGACATAGAAGATTTGAAACAGGGCCGTCAGGCTTTTACCAAGGAAGAGTGGCTGGATGTTATGCTGCGCTCGATTGGTATGGAGCCAGATGAATTATCCTATCGTGAGAAGTGGCTTCTTCTGACCCGTATGATTCCGTTGGTAGAGAACAATTTCAATTTCTGTGAACTTGGTCCTCGAAGCACCGGTAAATCTCATCTTTACAAGGAGATTTCTCCGAATAGTATCCTTGTGTCTGGTGGACAGACGACGGTAGCAAACCTGTTTTACAACATGGGACGCAAGACAGTCGGCCTTGTTGGATTATGGGATTGTGTTGCCTTTGATGAAGTAGCAGGTATCAAATTCAAGGATAAAGATGGCGTGCAGATTATGAAGGACTTCATGGCATCCGGCTCCTTCGCACGAGGCAAAGAAGAAAAAGCTGCATCTGCATCTATGGTATTTGTAGGTAATATTAATCAGAGTGTGGATGTTCTTCTGAAGACATCAAGTCTGTTTGATCCATTCCCTCCTGAAATGGGAACTGATACAGCATTCCTTGACCGTATTCATTGTTATTTGCCTGGTTGGGAGATTCCAAAGTTTCGTCCGGAGCATTTTACAAATGACTATGGATTTATCAGCGACTACCTTGCAGAGTTTATTCGTGAGCTTCGTAAGGAACAGTATGGGGATACCATAGATCATTATTTCCGTCTTGGCAAGAATCTCAATCAGAGAGATACCATCGCCGTGCGTAGAATGGCGGATGGATATTTGAAGTTGCTGTACCCGGATGGCAGTTTTACAAAAGAAGAAGTAGAAGAAGTTCTTCAGATTTCTTTGGAGATGCGCCGCCGTGTTAAGGAGCAGTTGAAGAAGCTGGGAGGTATGGAGTTCTACGATGTTAATTTCTCTTACATAGATAACGAGACGTTTGAGGAGTATTATGTTTCTGTGCCTGAGCAAGGTGGCGGTAAACTCATTCCAGAAGGAATGTGCAATCCGGGACAGATTTATACTGTCTCCCAGGGGAAAAGTGGCATGCTTGGTGTATTCCGCTTGGAGAGTCAGATGCTTCCGGGTAACGGAAAGTTTGAGAGAACAGGTATTGGTAGTGACCGTGATGCTAAGGAATCCACAAACATTGCCTTTAACTTCCTAAAGGCAAATGGAAAGCGTATTAGCTCTTCTATCAGTACCACAACAAAAGATTATATTATTAATTACCAGGATTTACAGGGAATAGGCATGACTGGAAAATTGGCCCTTTCTACATTGATTGCGATATGCTCTATTGCCCTCGGGAAACCAACACTTAGTAGTCTTGCTGTACTTGGTGAAATCAGCATAAGTGGAACCATGATGAAGGTGGACGAGTTGGCAAATTCTCTGCAGGTATGTTTGGATAGTGGAGCAAAGAGAGTGCTCTTACCTATTACATCGGCAGTAGAGTTGGGTGCAGTACCGTCAGATCTGATTGGAAGCTTTAATTTGATTTTCTATAATAGTGCTGAGGATGCTGTTTTTAAAGCACTTGGTGTAGAGTAAAGTACTATAGAAATACGTTTGTTTAATAAAGAAAAATGATATGTGATATATAAACAAAGGCTAATAATTTGTTTCTGTATCGGGATATTATGATTTCCAATTCGAAAGAAATAGACGATTTGAGTTTGATTTAATTTGAGCTTGATGTATTCTAAGAAAAATATATATAAGTTAATTGAGTGGTTGATAATGGAAGTATTACAAAAGGAGTTGTCATATTGTATTACAAGTTCTGTTATTAATTGAGGGAAAGCCAGTTTGTAATGCGATGAATATATACTTTAAAGGAGTTATGGTATCTATAATATGAAACTGTAGATTTTTTTGGCTCATTTGAAATAGAGGTTAGAATGAAATATGTTGCTTTTTTAGATATATTAGGATTTAAGAAGAAACTGAATACATTTAAAACACACAATCAGGCGATCAATTATATTAGCAAATTTTCTAGTATTGTATATAAGGAATTTAAAAAGTTAAAAGAAACGAATAGTATAAAGGGATATATTGTTAGTGATTCAGTGATTTTATATTCAACGAATAGTGAATTTGAATCTTTAATGAGCTTAATCAGTTTAATTAATAATATATGTAGAGCTGCGTTTAAAGAAAACATTTTAATTAGGGGAGGACTAACTAAAGGTCATTTTGATAAAGTGCCAGCAAGTGAACTTAAAAATCTAGAAAAAGGATTAATTGTTGGTGATGCATATGTTAATGCTTTGAATCAAGAGGGTTTTGTAAAAGCAATAGGGGTTACTATTTCTAAGGATGTAAAAGAAGATCTTTTTGAGCATAATAAGAGTCATGATAAAAGTATTAATATAGATTTAATTTTACTGTCTAATATATCTAGTTTAAAACAGAAAAATAAAGAATATTATTGGTTTAAATATATTGATATAGACTTTTTATTTAACGATGATAATCTTAAAAAGTTTATCAGAATGGCGGTAGACTCTAATTATTTACCACATTACTTTAATACATTGAACTTTGCTGTCAGAAATGAAAGAAATAAGCAAGAAATTCAAAAACTTTTTGATCAAATAGTAAAGACTCTAAATGAATTAGGCGGTAATAATGAGGATTTAGTTTCCAAATTCAATAAAAGTGTATTTGTAGATAAAGTTTACCTTGAGTCTTAGTCAAAATTTGTTCAATCTTTAAATGATTATTTAAAGATTGAAGACTAATTATGGGCTATAAATTATATGTATCAATTGTAGCTCCTCTTTGCTAGAGGGTACCAATTATGAGTTGTTTAATACTCATGAAATTTGTCCTACTTACAAAGGTAAAATGTACTTTGTGAATGAGAGGTTCAAAGCACTTAAATAGTAATTAATACGGAGGGGTTATGATTGCTATTGTTGATGGAAAAACGTATTTAGATTAGGTAAAATCATTAATTCAAGTGTATACGTAATAGCTTGGTCGAGATTTATTCTTTCAGGATTAAGATAAGGAATTAGCAGATGTAGCTGAAAAATATACGGCACCCAATGGTGAGTTATTGGTAGACATCAATATTGAGAGGGAATAAGAATAACAAATAACTTTAGTTATTTCTAAGCTAAATAGGCCTCCTATCTTTTGATGGGAGGCTTTTGTGTTAGTCTAAAAAATTGGTATACTG
>ERZ773212.673-NODE-673-length-16589-cov-15.797387_pt1 | contig 16589 bp, 11 predicted proteins | sample MGYA00581005_ERZ773212 | MGnify/ENA primary metagenome ERZ773212 (study PRJEB29015, sample SAMEA2738154) | human oral metagenome | biome: human oral; feature: human-associated habitat; material: saliva | place: China | collected 2196 ... | reverse complement strand
TTTTTAAGGTTTTTCCCTCTTTAGGAACCAAGTTAGTAGTTGGTACTCCTTCGTACTCAATGCCAACACGACTAAGAGTCTTTTCAACCTTGATATTTGATACTCTGATATCTTCAGTGTTCTTTATATTTTCATCGTTTACATCTACTAAAGAACCTTTCTTGAATACCACACCTGTATACTCTTTCTTCTGTCCTTCTAGAAAATGTATATAGATAGTGTCGTTTAGATATCCAAAGTCATCATGAGGTCCTAAATCAACTTCCCTGCCATCAGAAGTGAGCAACTTTACACCTGCTTTGCGGTTCTGTGGAAATGGGTTAACTTTGAGATTGCGATCGAACTTTACTCTAAGCTCCTGTGGTGCAGCCCATCTTGCATCAACTGGCTTAGCATTGAACTCCGCTGCTGAAACACTCGGTAGGACAACTCCACTTGTAAGGAGCATCGTAGCCGACAGAATTAATGTTGAAAACTTCTTAAAAAAGTTTCTCATATTACGGTTCCTCTTGTCTTTCTTAATCATTTTGCTAATAACGTACCTGTATATTTTACTATAAATAAATATCCATTACCATAAATATGACTAAAATAGTATTGATTAATCGTATTAATTCTATTTAATCGCTATAATTTTAGGTCTTCCATTTTTAAATAATATTAGAAAAGCACCGCATCCTTTGAGGATGCAGTGCTTTGTGATTATATGATTCTTAAAAAATCATCTTTTATTTTTATCTATTAAACCCTTTTTCTTCTGTAATGGCAGATACCTGCAAGAGCTACGATTGCCATAATTAATATAGCTTCATATGCAATTGCCATATTGCTATCACCTGTCTTTACGACACTTCTATGAACTCGTGTTTTCTTAGCAATCACTAGGTTTTTAGCTTTGCTCGAAGCACTTACGATTGACCCAGAGTTTCTCTGTGAATTATTACCAGCAACTGTAAATCTAGCTTCAACAGCCCCATTCTGGAAGTAGATCTTTGCAGTGTGACTTCCGTTACTAAGAGTCTTGAGATAACTGGACTTAAATTTGAGTCTCAGGCTTCCTTTAGTCTTCGTATAATTATCAGCAGATACTAGAACTCCATCCACTGTAACGTGCGAGAAATTATCGTATGTATCTTCGTCGCTACTCTTTGCCTTTACTACTATTTCGAGAGCTTCATCACCGCTATTCCACTTTAGCGAATCCTTGTTTACAACGTAGTATTCTGCCTGCTCATTGCTGCCGTACTCGATTACGTTGTTGTACATAGACATGGTGTCCATCAGGAACTTAACCTTGTCTCCATCTTGGCTAAACTTAACCTTTACTGGCTTTCCTGCTTCATCGATGTAGTATACCTGCTTTACGGATTTTCCAGCGGGTACTTTGCGAGTTACTTCAAATGAACCATGTGCTAGCTTCGAGATTTCCACGCGCGCCATGTTAACGGTATCAATGTCAACAACCTCGTAATCTTTCCCTTCAAATACCTTTACGGAGCCATTTGGAAGAACTCTCTCATTAAGAGCGTACTTACCCTCTGTTCCGAAGTTGAGCCCTGTCAATTCCACGTTATCATCGTAAGTGGATATCACAGTGTCATGCTTGTGGTCATCTGCCTTGTCAAACACGATAAGCGATAGTACATTTCTACAGCTGAGGTGGTCATAAGGATGCTTTCCAGAGTTCCATTCTGACTTGTCCTTTACAGTAAGAGGGAAGGAATCCATCGCATATGTGCCTCCCGAAACCTCGATCATGTAGTTATTATCTTCAATCAAATCGCACTCAATAAATCCATCCTCATCTGATGTCACCGTTACAGTATCAATTGGGCTTGTGAGCTTAAACTTTACGTTCGGTGCCGGCACCTCACTGCCCTGCTTATCCTTATAAAATACAGGCAGCTGAACCCTTACTCTTTTATGATTATCCGTACCATCTGCAGGCTTAGTGCGCTTTATTAGCACTAGCTTATCGACGGTCTTACCGTCTATCTTGTAGTTCTGGGGCAGAGCTCCATCCTTATTTGAAGTGATATAGGCATTATCCATATCATATTCTTTGTCGTCTATGGAAATTATGTAGTTATTATCTTTAACTACAGATAATCCCTTGAGCTTCGAATCTGCAGAAACGGCATTAGTCTCATGCTGCTGCGTTGTGCTGTTATATACGGAGAACTTAATCGCCTTATTAACAGGAACCTCTTTGTCGTTAACCTTTTCATAGATAGGAAGATCAGCGAGCTTTACCTTCTCTGACTCATACACCTTCGCATAGTCAGACGGTTTGTATTTACCCTGTTCATCAGGCTTTACAGTTGGTTCGTCTTCCTTAGGACCAGATTTATTAAGCTTCTTCCATAGGTCTGGATAGATATAAATATCCATCACCGTCGCCTTGGTGAGGTTCGGTTCAAAGTCTGTCTCAGGATATGAGATATATACGTCATCTTCCGAGTACTTGCTTATATCGACACCGTTGATGATAATCGGATTCTTCGCGTTAATGTCAAATACATTTCCTTTTTTTAACGAAACGTATACGTGCACATTCTTCTTCTGGAATTTAACGTCTACTGTATCGGCGTAATCTGGCTTAGACGAAGTTAGCTTTCCATCTGTCTCAGTTATATCAAGGCTCAGAGACACATTATTCTCTTTAGGCTTGGTATTCTCTCCGCTCTGACCACCCTTCTTGATGAGCTCCCATGCCTCTGGATATATATATAGGTCTAGCATCGCAGTCTTCTTGATTGAAGGATCAAAGTCGGACTCTGGATATGAGAAGTAAACAAGCGAATCCTTATACTTGCTCAACTCCACGCCGTTGATAGAGATCGGCGTATCTCCATCCACCTCAACCTCAGATCCTGGCTTAAAGATGATATTAACTTTTACAAATTTCTTCTCATGCTTAGCCTTGATGCTTTCGACACTGCCTGGTGCCGTGCAAGTGATTGTTCCATCCTTGTCTGTGGCTTTGATTTCAACCTTTGAACCATTCGCAGTTGTCCCTGCCAATGTGTTCATAGGCATGAGTCCAGCGATTAGAAGTGCCGCCATCAAGATGACAAGGGTTTTAATTAGATAATTTCTTGAAGTAGTCATTTAAAATACTTGTTCCCCCAAATATCGATATAGTGATAACTAAAAAGCTCTTAATCATAACTAATTAACTAGTCATGGTTAAGAGCCTTAGGATTTTAGTTTACCATTCAGAAAATTATTTTTTAAATAGATATTTTCAATTCAGGTACTTTCTTTTTTTACTAAATTCTATTGTGTTTACCATTTTTTGTGGCGTTTGAATTTAAAGTAGTGAAATGATTTTTTCATTAAGTTTATCATACGTTTTTAAATCATTATCTGTAATTTTTACACCTGCATATTTAGCCAAATCACACAACATTTTAAATATATCCATAGGTGTTTTCTTTTCTGAATTGTATATAGATTCAGCTGTTATGCAAGTTATATTATGAGCAGCTTTATTACGTACACTTTCTTCTATGTCTCTTATTTTGTAAATACTATTTTTAATATTTAAGTCAATTCCGCCCTTGCCATAATCATCTATTATTTTTATATAATCGAATGATTTTGCGTATTTGTTGGTTTCTATTACCGTCGCCGAGCCCGACTTCTTGTCAAATCTGATTAGTGAATCTAGGTCAACAATTTTTGTTTGTTTGATTATCATTTCTAGAAGTCTTTGAAATACTGGTGAAATTGATCTTATAAAATCTGCATACTCCTCTTTTTCAAGCTTAATTCGCATAATCATCAGGTACTCGAAGACATTCCAGTGGTCTCCTTGCTTAATTGGATAGATATCATAATTGGCAGCTTTTGCGTTTTTCTCACAATTTGATTTATCAAGCTTTAGTCTAGCAGAACCAGCTTCTATTAGGGAAATTGCATTTTCATCAATATAATTTTTCACATTATTAGCAACATCTAATGCGGCCCTATAGTCATAGACCTCAATATGCTTTCTGATGATACTCTTTCTAATAACTATATTTAGATTTGTTTTAGAAGATATCCTGCACCTGTCTTCGTAAGTTTCATCAGAGTTGTCTAGGTTCAATTCCCATTGAATTTCAGGACTATATTCTCCTTTCACATCTTCATGGGTATTAACTGCTTTATTGGGACTATCTACCTGTACTGGAATCACCGGTCTTTCTGTAAATGCTGCTAATATTTGCACAGCACTCTTCATTGCTGGTGATCCCGAAGATACGTTAACAAGCAGTTCATCGTCATCTTCAATACATTTACACAAATCCTCAATTATCTCTTTAAATTCTAATAGAATGGGGTCAAATAATTGCACATCTACGAGATCCTCTTTTATTATCCACTCTATTTCTATATCCTCACCTATCTCCTGCAGTAGTTTATTTAAACAATAAGAGTACCTATTATCCTTTTGTTCGTATCCATAAATCTCTTTCGAAAAAAATAGATACGCTTTATCCGGTCTGTATTTCCTAATTATGTGTAATAATGCTCCATCTCTTTGGTGTGCTATAGGATCTGTACTTCCAACTGGTGAGAATAGTATTCTTTTCATAATAACCTCTCTTCTTTGTGCTTAAAATTAAGACTGACACTAAACTACAATAACTTCCTCTTCATATACGCTATACGATTCACCGAGCAGTAGCACCTCATTACTACTATTTAGCCGGTATATTCTTACATTATCTTCATTCGAAATAACATTCTTAACACCATCTATAATTTTTACATACTGACCTTTATTGACAAGTGCTTCAAATGCTGATTTTTGAACTCTAGTACCATAGCTTTCAAGTAATTTAACCATCTTTGTGCGCCTCTTATTATCTATAATATCATAGATGATTAAAATGAGTTTCTTGTCAGCATCTTCTATTATATCAGTAAAATCATAGCGTTCTATGTTTATTAAGGACATCATTAAACTAGCGTATTATTACTGGCGCATATTCGTTAACATCTTCGTTTGCTATTGCAATTCTCATCCTACGGCATTGTTCTTGTATGGATTTTCTCATAGTTCTTTCAGCTTGATCATAGAGTAGATATCGACTTGTTCTGTTCATAGTCTTCTCAAACTTATTTATAAACTTAGATAGCCCTTCTTTCGTTAAGAATACACCTTGAGAATCGTCTGCGTATTCAAAATGTTCCGGTTTAATCTCATGTCCTTGCACCAAGCTGAGTACAGTTGAATCTACTATCACGCTTCTCCATTCTTCCATTAGGTCTGAAACCAAGGCAGGATGATTTGCATAATTTTTATGTAACACAGCATAATATGGTGACATTCCTTCATTCTCAACTTTTGGATATATCTCATACATCAATAATGTATATCCAAGGCTCAGCATAGAGTTAAATGGGTCTCTTGGCGGTCTTCTGCTTCTCCCATTAAATTTAAAATCAGGCTCTATTATTTCACTTAATGCCTCAAAGTACGTTCTTGCCGCCATTCCTTCATAGCCTAATAATCTTTCCACTCCATCAGCAATCTCCACTTTATCTCGGTATATTTTCATATCCTTTATAAGCATCTCTAGTTTGAGAGTGTGTTCCTTCGCATATCTTCTAAGCACTACCTCTTGATTCCTAATCTTCGCAGAAATAATCCGCTTACATAATTCCAAACAAAACCGATTATCTCGAAATGCATCTATTTGCTGTTCTAGTATCTCTACTTTATGATGAGCTGTTGATTCAAGCCTTCCAAAGTATTTTCCTTTTCCTGAAAAGAAGCTGACAGATATACCGTTCGTTAGACAAAACTGAATGCACTGTGTACTTAAAACGGCATTCCCAAATACAGTAATGCTTTCAACTGTTTGCTTAGGAACTGTTCTAATTGTTTCATCTCTATTCTTAATAGTAAGACGACCTCCTTCGATTCCAACCTTCGTTTCGCTGGTAGTCACATATATATGAGCCATATTCCCCTCCACAAATGAATAATCACAACTGCTTATTGGTTCGTCCCCTCTCGGGGTTTCGTTTTCTAATGAGATGATGAAGGACAGTCTGTACATTTCCCAAAGATTGGCGGGTTTTCGTCCCCTATCGGGGTTTTCGTTTTCTAATGTGAGTTCCTTGAAATTGTTTACGGAGATTCTTGAGTGTTTTCGTCCCCTATCGGGGTTTTCGTTTTCTAATGCGTTCGAGGGCGATGAAGAGACTTGCGACGTATTAATGTTTTCGTCCCCTATCGGGGTACTCGCTTTCTAATAGGTAAACATGGAAGATGAAGTAATAATGGAATTTCTAGTTTTCGTCCCCTATCGGGGGTTTTCGTTTTCTAATGATTTCGCAGAGTTCACAGCACCAATTGAGCTGTCACAGTTTTCGTCCCCTATCGGGGTATTCGTTTTCTAATCAAAATGCTTGGCACGAACCGAGAGGCTGCACTCTGGGCGTTTTCGTCCCCTTTCGGGGTACTCGTTTTCTAATTTACGAAATCAAAATATCGTTACTTTTTCCCACGTGGAACATTTTCGTCCCCTTTCAGGGTACTAGTTTTCTAATAATTAATGACGCAACAAAGGTAACATGGAAGTCCGTGTTTTCGTCCCCTCGCGGGGTATTCGTTTTCTAATTTGAAACAAATTATACATGGAATTACTTAGCCTAGTTTTCGTCCCCTCGCGGGGCACTCGTTTTCTAATATAGGATGACGGAACGAGAACTCCAAATTTCAAGTTAAAGTTTTCGTCCCCTCTCGGGGTACTCGTTTTCTAATAAAAGAATCTATGACATGTTTGGAGATGAAACATTGTTTTCGTCCCCTCTCGGGGTACTCGTTTTCTAATGTATTACACATTTATATTAAAGGAGAAATTAAAATGAGTTTTCGTCCCCTATCGGGGTATTCGTTTTCTAATCTAGGTAAAAGAGAACAGTACGCACTAGAGGTATAGTTTTCGTCCCCTATCGGGGTATTCGTTTTCTAATTATTAATATCGCTATTACTTGTGTTGCGGTTTATCAGTTTTCGTCCCCTATCGGGGTATTCGTTTTCTAATTAATGAACAGAACCCAGAATTCATTAACTGGCGTGCAACGTTTTCGTCCCCTATCGGGGTTTTCGTTTTCTAATCCTATCTCCTTTCCTTAAATTCTTTGACTCATGCACTTATGCATTGTTCTTTCTTTTATCAATTACAGCTACGACTATGGCCAGAATTATGATAAGTAACTCTATTAGTGCAAGCTCAAACTGCAAGAAAAGCAAAACACCTAATACTGGAAATAACATGAATAGTGCCGCAATATAAGCTACACAGAAACCAGTCATACTCTCATCAGTATTTGAATCAATTCTACGCACAGTAAGAAGCAAATAAGCTAAAGTAAACAACTCGATTAAAAACATCCTTTTTAACATGGTTGCGCTATATCCAGAACTCCAAACCATATAAAACGCAATTGATTGTAGTATAAGCATTATACTGCTACACGTTAACATCATTTGATTTTTCTTCATTTTCTCTTTCCACCTCTATTTCTTTCAAATAACGCAGTCAAGATCTCTCAAGACCAGACTAATAAAGTTTTCGTCCCCTATCGGGGTTTTCGTTTTCTAATTGATATGAACCTAAAAATAGGCATGAGCAATAGCCTGTTTTCGTCCCCTCTCGGGGTACTCGTTTTCTAATAAAAAAAGGAGCATGTAATGAGTAATAAAGATTTATTGTTTTCGTCTCCTCTCGGGGTGCTCGTTTTCTAATAAGAAAGAAAATGAAGCTAAGAAGAAAACAGAGGAAGCGTTTTCGTCCCCTATCGGGGTTTTCGTTTTCTAATCAGCTCCGTAAAGTACCAACAAAGAATTTGGCAGAGTGGTTTTCGTCCCCTATCGGGGTTTTCGTTTTCTAATTTACTGGAATAACTGGAGAAATATCAATTATTGAGAATGGGTTTTCGTCCCCTATCGGGGTATTCGTTTTCTAATGAGAAACGAAAGGAATCGAAAATGCAGGATAGTTTGACTAAGTTTTCGTCCCCTATCGGGGTATTCGTTTTCTAATAAGCTAGTAAAAAATACTGGCAGGATTGCTGATGTATTTGTTTTCGTCCCCTATCGGGGTATTCGTTTTCTAATGCTGAAATAGAGCACATTAAAAAATATAGTACTAAAATTGTTTTCGTCCCCTATCGGGGTATTCGTTTTCTAATCACATACAGAGAGTTCTTTGAATATATAAGAACAGGTTTTCGTCCCCTATCGGGGTATTCGTTTTCTAATTCCCTGAGGCAGCAAGCGGATCGGATGCTGTTGTTTGTTTTCGTCCCCTATCGGGGTATTCGTTTTCTAATTAATTAAGGAATTTTTCAACTACATAAAAGAAAGAAGTGGTTTTCGTCCCCTATCGGGGTATTCGTTTTCTAATCAGTTCCTATCGCCTATTATTAGGCAGATGGGCAAGAGTTTTCGTCCCCTATCGGGGTATTCGTTTTCTAATGAAGAATTATTCGCTACAAACGCAACAATAAGTGATTAGTTTTCGTCCCCTATCGGGGTATTCGTTTTCTAATAGCGTGTGTTGGACAAGTGCGATTTCAACGTATCCATATACATTTTGCGGCTTAAACTTATTTTTATCATTCTTATCCAACACACTTTCATAATAATCGGCTCAACCTATTAAAATTTCAACAGCGGCTTAAAGTTTAGAAATTTTTATACTGCATGGTCCCATTTGCACTAGTTCACCATCATATTCTGTCAATTTTACAATATGAGGTGATACCCCCAGCTTATAATCATCATAATGTCTGTGTTCGTTTCTTTTGTTTTTACTTACAGTGTTATTAATAATATTACCTATTATTTTAACCTTGTCGGGTTCGTTTTTAAGCAGAGAGCTTGTCACCGTTTTTGTATGATATCCAGCACCACCACCTAAATAAATTACATTGCCATAGTATGGAATTTCCTCCTTAAATTTGAGTAGGAACTCTTCATTGTAATTATTAAGGAAGTTCTCAACTGCATTTTCTATGTATGAAATTTCTTTTTTAAATAGTGCCGTATCAATAGTTAGATTAAACTCAATTTTCGTTTCTGGCTTTATACATTCTCTGAATATAGGTAGCCCATCACCAGAATCGCCATCTAATTTAGCATCTATCTTCTGGCATAATGTAAGATTATTAAAAGACAAAGGCTTGCTATCAGATATTTTTATTCCACTCATGACATCATTTACTGCATCATCATATTTGCTACCTTCTCGATTGAGTGTTCTAAAATATTTTTTATCTAGTTTATCAGCTTCTCCACTGAGCTTATTTTTATTATCCCCTGCATCAGGTTTTCTAAGTGCACTAATTACATCATCATTTGAGTTCGTGTCTTTTTCAATACTTTGGGATAATAATACATTTCTAATTGCTCCCTTTATACTACTTCCCGGTATGTAGGGCTTACCATATCCATCCTTTATAAAAGTCCGAATACCCCTAACCTTATTTACGTCAACTATATTCTCACAATCAAGAGAGTACTTAGATGTTTGATAAATTATGTCATTAATAATCTTGTTCTCCTTAGCCCATTCAAATAGCCCTCCTCTTGCATTTGAAAGCATAAATTTTTCATAAGAGGATAGCAAATTATTATTCCTTAGATAATTAAAAAGCTTTATCTCATCAATTATATATGCAGTATTATCTCTCCTATTTAGGATCCAGTCCTTTTTCCCAATTTCATGACCAGAACCTATATAAAGCGGTCCAAGTGTCTCAATCGTAATTATATATCTCTCAAGATAGTTACTATTTATCATTGCTGACCTCCATAAAAATAGGATTTGCATAACGATATACTGGATGCTTCCCTTTAATTGAGACATCTTTGATTAAGCCTTTAAATGGTCTACTAAAAACTGATCCCGCACGAAATAAGTAATAGTCTTGCTTCTTAACACTGGTATCGGTATATGTGGAAGAATTTATAAAACCACTTCTCTTAGATAAGATATAGTTTGCGTTTTCGCACACATTTTCAAGTTCCATATCATCACACATACCTATTGATAAGCTCATTACACTTGAGGATTCTCTTGCTCTCTCAATTTTATCAGTGAGACTAGTTGGCAGCTTTACTTTTTCTGAATTGAATTTGCCGAGTCCAGAACTTACTTTCCCACCAATTCCTACATAGCTTAAACTATGAAGCAATTTAGTAACCATATTAAGAGCTTCTTCATCACTATATCCAACTATTAGGTATAGACCGGCACCTTCAGAAAATAAATATGTTCCTACCGAATATGGTTTAGTATCCTCATTAGTCTGGATACTCGCTCTCGTTATGATATCTGACTTACCAAGATTAGATAATATCTCAGACTCTCTTCTAATATCCATGCTTCCATCTAGATATTCATCTATGAGGTTAACATTTATAAACTCTAATTTTTTTGCCTTTTTCTTGTCGTCGATATTTCTTTCGCTTTCGATAGTTATCATCGGCTTGGGGATGTAATAGCTATCTCCGATAAAAGGAAATGCATCAGATATTTTTATCTTTTCGTTCTCTACATAATATACAAGTTCTTCGATGCACTCCAATTTAACAGCTTCATGGCAAAGAGCAGAAAAAATTGTATCCGCATATAATTTATTATCTGAATTTTCTAAGCTTCCATTACCAAAATGTACGGATGTAGAGAAAACTAGTTTATATCCTGTATATTCCATAACTATTTCCTTTTCAGTAATTCGTTGCACTTATCAAGTATTTCTTTATTTATGTCTCCTACAACACAATCCGCATTGATATTATCTATTGTCACTCTTCCATACCCACGAGATCCGTGACCTCCGATATAATCATAGCTCAATAGTTTTAGTCCAAGGGCTAATGTCTCTATATCCTCAAGCATTTCTTCTTCATGCTCTTTTTCAGCATTATAGATTATTGTCAGTGGAAATTTAGCACCTCTTACGACACGCTCTATTTGCCTTGGATTTGCCTCTGCAGTTATTGGATTAATTGTATTCTCCTCTTTAACCTCAGTTCCATCTTCAACACCATTCTTTTTAAGTTCTTCTATATTCTCCATTATCATATCTGAGAATATGAGTCTGCTTGGTTTTGGGTGATTATTATTGTCTGCACCTGCACCGAATAATCTTGTAACCTTGTCGTCCTGATCATTAAATTTAGGAACAATACCGCTATCGGAATATGCTTTTGCTACCAGGCTTCTGATTTTTCCCTTTAGAGAACTCCCCGGTATATAAGGAATTCTTGAGACTGCATCCTTTGCAACAGGAGAATCTACAGCTCCTATCACTGAAAATCCATCGGAAGCTCCAATATGCATTCCTGTTTCCACATTAATTGTTCCTGTTATTTTAATCTTGCTATACATATTTTTTACCTCCGTTATTTATCTCTTCCACCATAGAACTTATGAAACGCAACTAGCGACTCCATATATTTACAGAATATAAGCGCCTGTTCTCTGCTGTTACCTATACTTTCCAAATGATTCATAATTTGAGCTTGCTTAATAAAATCTGATACAGGTGTTTTTCTCTTTTCGTTATAATCACGCCCATACTCATATGCAAATTTCATTCTGACATATTGAATATAACTCATTATTTCATCAGAAAGCTCTTCCTCCCTATATTTAATCAGCTTGTTATAAAGAGTGTTAGTTAGCTCTAGCATGTTTCTAATCTTTGATGTAGTAATCATCGGTGTTTCTGAGGTTTCTTGGAAGTTTTTTCCGCCTTTCCTCTTCATAATTTTGTTTTGGATTACATCTTCAGCGCATCTTGCGAAATTCAGTTGTGTTAATCGTTCCATCTTTACTCCTCCTCATCCTTTCTATGTAGATATACATAAATATAGATTGCAGTTATAAGTTCCCTTTTATTCTCGCCTTTCGGATCATTAGATATCCACTCATATAATTGTTTTGAAAATGCTTTGTATTTTTCTTCATTTTCATCTGAATCTTTTATGTTTGCCTGCATCCTTCCCAGCAAGTATGCAAGTCTTGCAAGATTAATTTTGTCATCAAGGTTTCTTATGTAATTCAAGAGCCTATATATTGCTGCCATGCCTTTCTCATCATCATCTGAGAAGAACGAATCAATCAGCACATATTTTTCTCCCATTACATGGCTTTTAAAAATATCCCATTTGTAAGTCAGTTCACCACAATCAAGCTCGTACTTGCAATCTTTGTTGTAGACATCCTCAAACAATGTGACTGCATTTTTATCTTGTACCCTCTTTGAAGCTTCTTCGAGCAAGCCTGTCTGTTTTGCGATAGCCTTAACTGGAAATTTCTTTGGGAAAAGGCCTATTCCAGCAGATATAGTCAGCGTTCCTTGTGAATACTTTTTTAGTGCATCAGACAGATCAATTGCGAGACCTATTACATCATCCCACGCACCTACTATAAATACATCGTCTCCACCTGAATATACAATAGTCGCATTTCGCTTTGAAGGCTTTGAACCATCTACCATGTATTCTCCATTTTCAAGAATATTATTGATATGGAACTTGAAAAACATACTTAACTTTCTGGAGAAGCTAGCTGTTCTCGACAGACTCGTGTGCTCAGGCTTAAATCCGCTTATAAAAGCTTTTCCAAGATTATCAACATCTGCTCTCAAGACACCGAGCTTTTTAATTCCGTTTGAAGCTTTTGCTAGTGCCTCAAACGATGATTCTGACGAGTAGTCACCAACCCACAATCGAGTTGCTACATTTACTCCTGTGTACACTTTATTTTTGCTATAAGAACGCACATACCCGCTTCCGCTTGTAGACATTCTAATCTTTAAACTTTCTTCATCCTCCATAAGCATGTACTTGTCAAAAGGTAACTTTATGCAATTTTTTTCTTTATCTTTCTCATTGGTAACTGTTACAAATCCAAAAGATTTATTCAGAATATCTCTTGATATTCTCTTAAACGAATTACAATATTCACATATATCCTCATCAGTAAGATGATCGACTCTTCCGCAAACTTTACACTCTCTAGTAGATTCTTCATTTCTAAAAGAGTTCATGTGTATAATCTCTTTTGCCGAATATCGAGATATTTTTTCATTTGATAACGCTTTAGAAACTTCTTTAAATAATTTTTCATATGATCCTTTAGGAGAATTCTTCAGAGTATTTGCCGAGCAAGGCTTATATCCCATAGCAACATACAAATCAATCCCATAGTTATCAATAAACCACTTTTTCGTATCTGCTTTGAATGTCTTTATCTTTTCTACGACTTCATCTGTGTTAGGAAGCAAGATATATGCATGACCACCACCCGAATAGATAAGGTTAGCTCTAGATAAATTAACTGATTCAAGTAGCTCGTCTATAATGTGTTCCAGCATTATCTCCAGATAAAATGACTTGGAGCGCAGGCTTTTCAAGGCTTCTGAGCTGTCAACCTTGTATATGAAGTTCTGAATTCCCGAGATATCCATGCTAAAAAGAAGAAAATAATCTTCATCATAAGATTTGTTACACTCCTCTACCAGTGTATTCTTATAATTTTTTATTTCCTTACTTTCAAGATACTGATATATACAGCTACCTATGGCCGCAGTAATTTTCATTTGGTCATAGAGAGATATGTCCGCAAGTTGATTAATATCTGATGAAGAAGGTATATATGTGAGCTCCCCTTCGAGTAGTGACAGTAGTGAATTTACATATTCACCGTTTAACTCGAATTTCTTAATACCATTCTTGATATTATTTATTATATTTTCATACTTCTCTTCAGAATAATTAATGGCATTATCTACCGGATAATTGATTTCTCCACTTTCTTTTACTTGTTCCGGCTCATATACTTTTCTTTCGTTATTACCATTTATTATGTTAAATACTGACTGAAGTGGAGCAATTTTATTTGAAATATCATGTTTTTTTACTGTGTACTTTCCATCATCTCCTAGGGTTTCTCTAGTCACAACATCATTCGCCCAGCAAGTTATATATGCAGGTGAATCTTCTGAAATACTTGCCCCAGTTAAACTATTGTAATGTTGAAATTTAAGTTGCTCTAATATGGATTCGTTGTCGATTCCGGCATCCTTTATAAACTGATACCCTTTTTCACCATTATTTATTCCATCGTTGTGTATGTATAGCATTTTGCCAATACCGTGGAACAATCCTCCAAGGATAACTTCAATCTGTTTAGCGTTCACAAATTACTCCTTTCTTAATTTTGGAAAGACATTTATAGCTCCCATTCCTATAGCCGTTTTAATACCTACTCCTGAATAGTTACCGCACTCACAAAGCATATTTATTAGATTTACGAACTGCTTATTTCCCCCAATCCTTATGGTTATGCTTCCAATAAATGACGGAATCTTAACACCTTCAAGATGAAACATCTTACTTCTGAGGTTATACCCTACAATGCTTACATGCTCTCTTATTTCCTCCATTATTTCTTCTGAAAATATCTGAGTTCCTGTAGATACATAATCGTGTTTATTAATCAAACTCATGAAAATATGTTCAATCGTGGGATAGAACTGGTACCTTCCGTTAACTTTAAATGCAGTTGGCGTTAAAAAATTAATTCGGACTATTCTCGGACAATCGCCAAAATAAGTTTTATCTAGTATTTCTGAGTACTCTATGTTCTCAATCCCATATTTAAGAACTTTTAAGCTATCATCTTTGTATTCTAGGTAAATTTCATTAGGATTAGAAATAATTATCTTATCAATTATGTTTTCTTTAGCCTCTTTTGTAAGAGTTGTGATAACCCAATCGATTGTGTCTTTATTTATTTCAACATGCTGTGTATAAGGTCTTAAACCATTACTATGGAGTGATTCCACGTATTCAGTTGTCATAAATTGCATTAGTGCGCCGTGAAGAATAGACGATATGTTGATATCATATCCACTTTTATTTTCTAGAGTAATATTTAATTTACAGAACATAGTTCCTCCATACTACAAAATAATAAATAATACTGTAGTCTGATTATAGCATTTATGTATCTATTTAAATACATTTAAACCTTTTATACTATAAAAATTTTCTATTAACTTGTAATTTAATGCATTGATATACAATTAGATTTAAAGTACTACACTCATATCCAAAGAATACCTTAATCAAATTAATATTATTTTCGCACTTAAAAAGGATTGGACGAACCAATCCTTTTTGCTTATTTATTTTCTAATATTGTATGTCCCTTAGAGCTATAATGTTTTCTCTTTAATTATTAGAAGTTGTTTCACACATATCTAAAGCGTTTACCATCTCCCACTATGATCGAACCCCTTAGATACATAGTTATTATCACCATTTCCGTTATTTGGCACGATTACACGGGAGTTATTCAGAATCTCAATCTGCTTCTTCATATCCTTAATGCAGAGCATCGCTAGATTCATTCCGAAATCCTGTCTGAGCACTAGTCTCTGTACATCGATATCCTTGATATTCTCTGGCATTGGGTATGCAGGTACCATCCAGCCCTGCATACGGAGACGATCTGCCAGATCATAAAGTGTCCATTCCACATCGACATCGTCCTTAAGCTTCCAGCAGATGATTGGAATCTGTTCTGCGCCCTCAAGCACTTCAAAGATTCCCATCTTCTCAATCTCGGAAGCCATGTATCTAGCAACCTCTAGGGTCCGCTCATGGATTTCTCTGTATCCCTTAAATCCATTTCTAAGCAGCATATAATACTGTCCGACAATCTGTGATGCACTGCGAGAGAAGTTAATCGCCATAGTAGCTTCCTTTCCGCCGAGATAGCTTACCCAGAATATTAATTCCTCAGGCAGAGCTTCCTTACTGCGCCAGATTACCCAGCCAACTCCTGGATACACGAGCCCGTACTTATGTCCAGAAGTGCTTATCGACCACACATTCTTAAGTCGGAAATCCCACTCTAGCTCTGGATCGATAAATGGAGCGACCATACCACCGGAAGCAGCGTCTACGTGAATCCGAATTGGCATATCAGCATGCTCTATATTGTATTTCTCAACAAGGTTATCGAGTGCCTTAACATCATCGTACTTTCCAGTATAAGTTATGCCCAGTATAGCCACTATTCCGATAGTGTATTCATCAACATAATCCATGACTGTATCCATATTAAGAGATAGATGATCAAGGTCGATTGGCACAGTTCTCATCTCGATATCCCAGTAGCGGCAGAACTTTTCCCAGCACACCTGATAAGCCGACGAGATTACGAGATTAGGTCTTCTCTTGGTAAATCTATCTACACCAGCTGCATCTGCTAGCTTTTTCCATCTAAATAGCATTGCTAGTCCGCCGAGCATGCACGCTTCAGAGGATCCAACCGTGGAAGTTCCGAGTGGCTCTTCCTGCTTATCCACATTCCATAGCTTTCCAATAATATCTACGCAGCGATTTTCAAGGTCCGCAGTCATAGGATATTCATCCTTATCAATCGCATTCTTTTCGAAATTCTCCGCCATAAGCCTTGTTGCTTCTGGTTCCATATATGTCTGGCAGAATGTCGCAAGGTTCTGGGTCGCATTACCCTCAACACTCAGATACTGTCTGA
>ERZ773212.661-NODE-661-length-16734-cov-11.603573_pt1 | contig 16734 bp, 19 predicted proteins | sample MGYA00581005_ERZ773212 | MGnify/ENA primary metagenome ERZ773212 (study PRJEB29015, sample SAMEA2738154) | human oral metagenome | biome: human oral; feature: human-associated habitat; material: saliva | place: China | collected 2196 ... | reverse complement strand
TCCTCCGAGCCTTTAATTTTTCTGGCTGATACATACTTCACCTCCTATTATGATAATTTAATGGACATTATCTCCCTTAGAAAGACTAATCGATACTTGAATCCATATTTTTAAAACTCAACCAAAAAGGTTTAATTTTATTATATAAAAAAAGTGGACGGTTGTCTACTAGGAATATCTATTTCTGCTACACACTTAATAGTGGTATTGACCTTGTTCTATATATGTGCTAGAATTATTGTTATATATTCAATGAAAGGCTTTACACAATATGTTTCCATTCATGCCAGCAGCACGAGCAAAAACTGTTTTTGATATCCCCTATCAAAGATTATATCAACTTGGTTTTAAAGGATTAATTTTTGATATCGATCAAACTCTTGTGATGCATGGCGCCCCCGCTACAGAACAAGTTATTGAACTTTTTCAAAATCTCAAAGCCATTGGTTTCCAAATTTTTCTTTTGTCAAACAACGACGAAGAAAGAATCACACAATTTAATCAACATTTATCTGTTCCCTTTATCCCACTTTCGGAAAAACCAAATCCTAAGAACTTTAAAAAAGCTCTTGACATGATGCAGCTAAAACCATTTGAAACAGTTATGATTGGAGATCAACTTTTTACAGATGTGCTCGGAGCTAGTCGTGCAAATATCTCCACTATCTTAGTTGATTTTTTATATGATCCTAAAGAAGGCGGAATTGGTAAAAAACGATGGGTTGAAAAATTAATACTTCATACTTACCCATTTTTGAGACAAAAAAATAAAAATTTAGATGTGATCAAAAAGGAGAAACAACATGGTTTTTTGGAATAAGGATCTATTATTTTGTGAAATTAGTCCTACAACATATAAAATCTCTTTAAAAAAAGAAAATCTAAAACGACATATACAGAACTTTAAACAAGGAAAAAAATTCTCTAAAATTCGTCAAGAAAAGATATTACCTAACTTAGTTTCATCATATTCTACCCAACTGATAAAACGTGGTCCTGGCATTGATATTACTCTTCAAAAAGGAAAAGCTACTAACATACAGATTGCTAGTAAAAATCTAAATAACATTATCATTCATCCAGGAGAAGAATTTTCTTTTTGGAGTTTAGTTGGTAATACAACTAAGAAAAAAGGATACCAGGAAGGGCGAGTTATTGTTAATGGGAAAGTAGAACCTGATATTGGCGGCGGGCTATGTAATTTAGCTAACTTGCTTCATCTTTTAATTGTTCATAGTCCTATGGAAATTACAGAATTTCATTCTCACTCTGATGCATTAGACCCTGATAAGGGGACTCGAAAACCATTTGCGAATGGAACTTCTGTACAATATAATCATCAGGACTATCGTTTTAAAAATAATACTGACCAACTTATTCAATTGAGAACATGGACTGAAAATGAAATTCTCTTCGGGGAATTAAGAAGTGAATCACAATTTCCGTTCACTTATCAGATAGTTGAAGAAAATCATCATTTCAAAAAAGAAGGCAATTATTACTATCGCAACTCCATGATTTATCGTGAAAAACTTGATAGAATAACTGAACAAACTTTGGAAAAAGAGCTTATTTTGAAAAATCATTCAAAAGTCATGTACGATCCGAAACTCATTCCTAAAGAAATGATTAAACAATAATCTAAATATTCTACTATCAAAAAAGACTTAAATTCAAGATAAAAGGAACTATTATGAACACCACACCTAAATTAATCGTTATGCTGACACATAATGATCACACAGTTGAAAATGCTAGTGAAATTTTCGAATCCTGTAAAAACTCTAAAGCTCAGTATTGGGGATTTAAGGAAAAACCTCTTCCTATTTCTGAAATGAAGTCTCTATTCTCCAGAATGAAATCTTGCGGCAAAACTACTTTTCTTGAAGTTGTGGAATACGATGAAGAGAATGGTCTTCAAGGTGCACGAATTGCAAAAGAATGCGGATGCGATGTTTTAATGGGGACTGTCTACTTTGATTCAATCAACGAGTTTTGTAAAGAGAATAACATAAAGTACATGCCATTCGTAGGAGAAATTAAAGAGCGTCCATCTATTTTGGAAGGTACTATAGAAAATATGATTTCTCAGGCGAAAGAATACTTAAAAAAAGGGGTCTATGGCTTTGACTTACTAGGTTACCGTTATACTGGCGACCCCTTGGAGCTAAATAATGCTTTTACTCAAGCCATACAAGCTCCCGTCTGTTTGGCCGGAAGTATTGATTGTTATGAACGGTTGAATGAAGTAATTGATACAAATCCTTGGGCATTTACAATCGGAAGTGCATTTTTTGAAAAAAAATTTGGTACAGAAATTCACGAACAGATTAATAATGTTTGTAATTATATAGAGAAATAAGGTAAAGTATACTTTGAAATTAATATGCTCTCCTATATCAAATAAATTTTACTTTTATATCAACAAACTACTCTCAAAAAGTGAGACTTTTAATCTCACTTTTTGAGAGTAGTTTTGTATTTTGACTATCACTTTAGTAAATATTCAGCAAAAGATATTATAACTTTTATACTAAAAATAAGATCGAGCATTTTTAAAAATATGTATTAAAAATATTTCATGTTTCTGCTGTAAAAATCAATGTTGGAAATTCTTGAGTTTTTATCAAAAAAAGACATCCAAGAGAAAATTCTTGAATGTCTGTAAACGTTGATATAATCGTATTGATTAACGTTTACTAAATTGTGATGCTTTACGAGCTTTCTTAAGACCTGGTTTGGAAAGTATGGGTTTCAGTTGGGGTAAAAACAGCACAATATCAAGGATTTTAAGAACAATATCTACTAATTAATTTCATAAAATATGAATTAATAGATTCTAAATAGGGTAATAATTTAGTTCTGTAAAAATTAACTTCTATATCTACAATCTTTTTTATTGGAAGATTTATCAGTGTTGGTAGAGATAAAATAATACCCCAAATCTAGCAATCAAAGTTACTAAATCACACACAAATTCAATGATATTGCCGTTAGGAACTGTTTTACAACAATTTCTGGATCATTGATGAGTAGAACCTTAATTTCTAACTCTTCTTCCATGATTGAACCTACACGTTAATTACTAATTTCTCCATCACGAAACATTTTCTCTGTATTTTGTTTTATTTGCTCTAATTTTTCATATAAAGCTAAATTATCAATTACTACAATATTTAGTTCTTTTCTTGCTCTCGTTACTATTTCATAAAGCATCTGAACAGGATCACTATTATTGCATTTCTCCTTTACAACTAAATTTCCTTCTTTGTCATAAGAAAATTTTGAATCCATTGGCACGGTCACGCTATCAAACTCTCTCCCCATATATTTATGAGGATTTCTTGAAGGATCCGTAATCTCATCATTGATTGGATTAGAGTAATGGATTCTTTTTCCATCATGAATACCATTTTTCGATGGGGTAAAATATAACGGAGTTGATCCCAAAGTCTCAGGGGTAGTTGACATAAATTCTCTTGCACTTTGATGATTATCAAAATAATAAATATTTACTGAACTTGTAGGTTTAACATTATATTTTTTTAAATCTCTAAATAAAAAATTCTTCCGTTTTTTAATTAGTTCAACTATTGTATCTTTATAGTTATCATTTTTATTTTTATCTTTTGAATATAATAAATTCATGGCAAATAAAGTAATAAAATAATTACTTCGAACACTCCCTTTTAAATTAAAATCTTTGGAGTTATCCGGTTCAATGGTTTTTAAATATTTGCTTATGTATTTTTCTCCGCTTTTTAACCATTGAAGTTCATCATAGAAAAAAAATATTCTCTCTAAATTTCCATCATCAAACTTTGAAAGGAGATAACTTATTTGTTTCCTACTAATCCGTTGAGCTTCATCAACGAATATATAATTAGCTTTGACTAATTCGGAATAATTTTTTTTATAATTCAAACTGCCAATACCAATAGTTGTAAAATTAATACTTTTAGCTAGTTCACTGTGTGCATTAATCTTTGTATGACATGGTATTACAACAACTTCTTTTTCCTTAGCTACTAAATTTCTTACCACATCATATAAAACTAATGTCTTCCCTGATCCTGCTGAACCTGTGACTCTTATTATTTTTTTATCTGCTGTTAATAAGTTGTCCCTTAACTGCCTTTGTACATCTGTTAATAAATAATTTTTTTTAACAAACTCTTCCCAATTATTTAGAGGGGAAATTAGTATATTCTCTACTCTAAAAATCTCATCTATATCAAAATATCTACACATACGAAACTTATATAATATCTCATAAATTCGTTCACTAGAGACTTTTATAAGTTCGTACTCATTACCTGATTTTTTGGCATACTCAAAAAATTGTTTCTTGTCCTCACAATAGCCAAAAAGATACATATCTGTATACTTTATACCAGCTCTATTAAAATAAAATTGATGATTCTTAAGCTGTTTTTCGATCTCGTGTTTCTTTGCACTACTTTTTTTCAGTTCTATATTAATAACAATCTTTTGTTCAGAGTCTGACTGATGAACTTTAACTGCTTTTAATAAATCAAATTCTTGATGCAAACGTTCAAATTCATATCCAATTAAAAAATTATTTGTTATTTGAGTAGTCGACACTTTTTCTATTACTTTATCTAATTCTTCTACCAGACTTTTTAATGCAGTCACATCATCTAACACTTTTTTCGGAAATAAAGTTGGTTTTGAATTATATAATTGGATAATAGAGGCTAAGTTATTTATTTTTTTAAATATCATTTATTTTAAAATCTCCAAATTACTTCATCTAATTAATCTCAACAATTTCATATCAATATCGAGAAAAATTAACAAACAATCGTACAATTTTATTATAACATAATATACAATGATTCTAAAAATAGTAGATAATATCATATATATTGAAACAACATCCGAATCTCATTTATCTATACAATTACCTTCTATCAATGTTCTTATTTTTGATAAAGGTTATTATATATCTAGAAAATAAATTCTGTATAGATCTTTAATGTAACTAATATTATAGAAAATTTCTATGCATCCTCTGTATTCTCAGAACAACTCCATCGATATTTTTTGAAGTTATCTATTTCATAAACATCATAACTAAAGTAGCCTAAGCATTCATTACAATAACAATCAACTTCCATCATAATTTATCATATGTATTCAAATTATGGTATACTACAATTAGTAGTATACCATAATTTGGAGGTTTTTATGACAAACACTCAGAGTAGTAGCAATATCAAAACTATTGATGATTTGAAAATAAATGACATCTATACTAATGATATTATTGCCAAAGTTTTTAGATGTTCCAAACAAGGTGGTATGAGAAAATCAAATACAACTAATACTCTTGTTCTCATATCAAAACAAACAGGTAAATCTGTTTACCATAGGTAATATACTTCACTATACCGGAATGGGACAAGTAGGTGATCAAAAACTTGATTATGCTCAGAACAGAACTTTAATGGAATCTTGTAACAATGGTGTTACTGTACATTTATTTGAAGTCTTTAAAGACGCAGAGTATACCTATGCAGGCATAATTGAGCTTGCTGGTGTGCCCTACGAAGAAATCGAACCCGATAAAAATAATACTAAGCGTATTGTCTATAAATTCCCTATAAAATTAAAAACTTCAGAGTATTGCCCAAATAATGATACATTAATACAAAATGAAGAAAAATTAGAAAAAACAATATTACGTAAGAATGTTCAAGAAATTAGAGAATTAGCAATTGAAAAAAGCAATTCAAATAAAAATAAACATCTTTTTAGAAGAGTATCTACTTTGACTTATGAACGTTCCCCTGCAATAAAAGAATATGTAAAAGAACTTGCTAAAGGAATTTGTCAATTATGTGATAATAAAACTCCCTTTGAAGTAAAAGGTAAACCATTTTTACATGTTCACCATATTGAATACTTATCAAAAGGCGGCGAGGACACAATTGAAAATGCAATCGCAGTTTGTCCAAATTGCCACGCTAAAATTCACCAACTTGAACTTGAAGAGGACAAAGAAAAGCTACTTCGTAAAGTCCAAGAGCGAAATCTTTAATTTCTTAAGCAAGCTATAAATGCTTGCTTTTTTTATTTAAACATCTAATTTTAGACTTCAGTTAAAATTAATTAGTAATAAGCTATCCAATTAAAAGCGTAGATACATTAGCACAGTTCAGGCTAAATTTTGAACAGTTGAGAAAATAAAATCTATTTTGATATTGATTATAGTATGATATAGTCATGAAAAATTTAAAAGAAAAAAATATTCAACGAGCATTATGGCATATTAAGCGTCATTGTAAAAATATAGAGAACAATTATGAAAATGAATTGAGTAAAACGGAGTTATTTTACTTGAAATCTAGTGTTGAAATACTAAGTCGAATTTTGAACAATAAAAAGCCCTATCCAAATTTGGATAGGGAGGAAGTGTTTTGAAGAAGCAAAACCTAAAAACTATAACTCTAGATTTCGGAAAGTTGAAATAAGAGAGCAATATATAAAAGACTTAATCTATGACATTCTCGTAAGTACTATATACCAGTTTACACCCACCACAATATGTAGTGTTTTCGTTAATACAAAAAGGCGACTTCCAAGCAGAAATCGCCTTTTTATACTCATTTAAATCAAGGTGTCTCTAAAAATATACCTGTGCTAAAATACTTCTCAATTTCTGATTTTATTCTGACACGTTCTTGTGCTAAATCTAAATATCCATTCTTACTTTGGTTACTCATCAAAGTAATTATATCATTTTCTTTATCTTGTTTAAGTTTTAACATTGGTATCCTAGCTAGGTCTGAACTCCTAATCTCACGCATTTTTGAACCTTTTCCCACCGACTGAAACAAATAACGATAAAGATTCGAGTTAATTAGAGCAGTTAAATAAAGAAGATGTTCTTTTGAAGCGTCATCATAACAATATACACCTTGATTATTATGAGCTAGTCTATGTCCATCTATATAACCTGCAATGCCAACATATTCTCCATTGCTACGAGATGTCCTATTAACTACCATTAAAGTAGGACGATTTATATTTTTAAGATTAGTAGAAGCAATTGATTGTTTTTCTTCAATAAATCCAAAATCGTCGAAATCGGTAGGTGTTATCCAATGTGTTTCATATTCATTTGTCTCACCAATAAATCTTTGTTTTGGAGTATTCCCTCCACGTATTTTATTCACATCTAGGTACTCAGGTGCTAAATAGGAAGTGTCTATAATACGTGAGATTAGTTGAGAGAAATCATGGGAGTGTTCTCGAAAATTCCAAGCACGTTCAGATAATTGGTTAATTGAAACAACTGAATTTCTACGCTGAGTAAGTAATAATTGCTCTCCGTTTACGCCGACATGATTATCAAAAATCTCATTGATAATTTTCCGTATGGTCCACATTTGTTTTTCAATTTCAACGATTTTTTGAGAAAGTTGAGATATTTTATCTAAACTTTCTTTAGGAGGAATCGGTACTAGTAGGTTGTCGAAAGTTTTCTTAGAAAAATTATCAACTCCTTGAATTGATCCTCTCTGGATGAATTGATTTAACCCTAACTGACTATTGAAAAATGCTAACAAATAAAAATGGAACTTCTTAAATCTTATAATTCTAAGATGTGAATTATAAGCAACTGACTTTTGACCGATGTATAAACTGATTTTCCCTAATTGTTTTGAAGCTGTTTGAATAACGAAATCGCCATTATTGAGAGATTTATAATTCTTTAGCGGAGCAACTAATTCGGTTTCACGACTAGAATTGAAAGTAAATTGCCCCTCCCAAATATCTGAAATCTTAACAAAAGGGACTGAATTTATATATCTACTATCTACATAATTGTCCGAACCAAATTCTATCCCTTTTTCTGGTTCATTTTCTAATAAACTCAGCAGTGGTACTAACTCAGTGTTGTGAGGCAATACTCTACCAGCATAATACGCCTGCGAAAAAGAAAAATCATTATTTTTAAAATCTGAAATAGAAACTTTCATAAGCTCACTCTCCTAAAAAAGCTTGCTTAATTGATGGCTCTTGGCTTAATAAATAATCTCTAAAGTCGGATATAATATCAGTGAAATCTTCGTCTATTTCATCAAGAGTTTCAAATGTTTTAAAATCACGTTTAAATGTTGGTACAAATGTAATAACTCGATTAACAGTTTTTACCTGATAACCCAAGTTATTTACATTAGCCATATATACCGAATAGTCCTTATCTAGCATGTCTTGTTCTTCCCTTTTAGGTTTATAAGCAATGATAACCGTAGTTGCAACTCCTGTCTCTCCAAATGAATTAGATGGAAGATCTAAGGTGGCTACTAAACGCATTTTTGATAAGAACCATTTTCTTACATTTATCCACTCTTCTATTGTAGCAAGAGAATTAGACAAAATAATAGCCATTCGTCCTCCCTCTTTTAAAAGTTTAACGCTATTTTCTAGAAACAACGCCCCCATATCCATCGTTTTGGGTAATGAATCGTCTATATCCAATTTGTTTATAAATGTATCATATAGTTTTAGAGTTTCAATAGGTAAATCCCAGATACCTTTATCACCTGTTGATAAATCCCTTCCTTTACCAAAAGGAGGGTTAGTCAAAACAATATCATATGATAATACATCTCTTGTTTGACTTATCTTAGAAGACCAATCGTCTTTGTTAAATTCAACTGTAGTAAATTCTCCCTCAGTTGTGGGGACACCAGAAACTGTTAATTTTTGCGATAGAGAATTTAATTGATGAATTTGAGCACCTCCGTCTCCATTTAATACGAGGTTTAATTCCGCTAACTTCAAATTATCCTTATCTATATCAAATGCAAAAATATTTGTAGCGGGGCTGGAAGTTTTGTTTGGATGAGTATATTTATAAGTCATTGCTAAAAAGTCTGCAATACCAGCAGCTGGGTCAACAACAGTCTCTCCCACTCTTGGATTTATCATCTCTACCAAACAGTTAACAACTGGAATCGGAGTAAAAAATTGTGATTTAGAAGCCTTATCTGCTTCTTGACCAAAGTTGTTAAAAATGATTTGATTGAAAGCATCATTAGGAGCATTTAAAATCGAGTATTGTTGAAGTTGCTTGATAACTGCGATTAAAAATTTCTCATCACTGTTGCTATCAGGTCGGTATTTATCATCATAATTAAAGACTTGTCGAGAAGTTGACAATAATTTTCGGTACTCTAGTTTTGCAGAATTATATAATTCCGCAATTCGTTTTCTAAACGTTAGCTTTCCTAACCCATTAATTTCAATCTCATCATTTTCAATATAAAAGTCAACATGTCTATTTAATTCAATAGAACGCTTTTCATCAAAAATTTTAATAGTTAAGAATTCAACAATAAGTTCTTTCACATTCCCATCTGGGTGTATTTTGTCTGCTTCTTTTATCAGAGACTGCACAACTTCACCAAACGCTTTTTGGTCCATCGGTTCCATGTGCATTACAAATTGATTTGATAAATTTGAATAAGTTTCAGATGCCTTAATCAATTCTTCGTAAGATGGTAATTGTGATAATTGGTCTCTTAGTGATAAATTCCAAGAATTTAATCCTGTACTTCCCTTTAAAGGTCTCTTATCTTGATAATAACGATATATCTCATTTTTACCTGTTTTCTTAAAAATCAAAAGTTCATTTTTGTTATCAAAGTATACACCATATATAGGCAAATCACTTGTACTTTCACTCATGGCAGACCTTAACTGATTTTCAATAGCTGACTGAATTGTTTTACTATTCTTTTTAGCTTCAAAGAATAGTAAATATTTTTCTCTTAGATGAGAATAGTCTTTAGTCTGTTTAGCTAGTTGATAATCGTTATACCAATCCTCTTGAAAAATCACAATATCAGGTTTGATACTTTTCCCGTTATTCCCTTTTGGAATTTTATATTCTACAAAAATATGCTCTGCTGGATATGCTTTTGATTTCACTAGACTATAAACCAACCTCGCTCTATAAAATTCCTCCGAGAAATCTCCATTTTTTGATATTGCCTTTTCTGATTTTGATAGTTCGGCATAGACACCAAGTTCAGTTTTGTACCAATCGTTCGAGAAAGTAGTGTTATGATATTTTTTTTCGAAATCAACGAAATATTTTAAGTAATTCATATTATCCCCTTTCTCTTAACGAAAAAACACGTCCGATTACGTAATCAATGTGAGCTGTGATTGCGTTCATACCAATCAATTCCTTTACTTTTTGATAGTTCTATTATATCAAAATTTTGGCATTTTTTCTCAATAGTTTAATCAATAGCATTAGGTGATAATTTGTTAAACAATTAATACTTGGATAATTTAAAATAAGAAAATAGCAATGGAAGTACTTGACATGTATAATAGCACTTGCTCGAACTATAGAAATATCAACGTAAAAATGTGAGGCATTATATCGGAATGTCTATCTCATGCGATGAATAATGGAAGATTCTATCCATTTCTAGATAGGAAAGAAGTTTTTTAAAAACAGCTCTGTTAATTAATAAAATTCTTAGAAAAACATTCTTGATTTAAAGAAATTAAATTATAAGATAGACTATCATTCAACAAGATCATCAATAGAGTATATTTTATTTTCAATTGATTTAGGATAATATATAATTGTTTCTATTACGTTTATTACTTTAGTATCTTTAATGAATAGATCATTAATAAAATTTAAAAACTTAAAATAATTATCTTCATCTGCGAAATAAAATAAATGATCATGCGAAAAACTATTGTCTTCATTATGTAAGCGCGATATAAAAATCTCTGCTTCTTTATCTTTGAGTTTTAAAATCCAATTTTTTCTAGTTACAATTATAGATTCAATTTTTTCAGTCTCTAAATTTACTTTAATTACTCTTTTTGATGGTTTCTGCAGATTAAATACTTCAGAACATCTATTCTTATTTCTATTATTTAGCCATTCGTAATTTGGATATAACCAATTTTCAACGTTAAAATCTGCTTGTCTTCTTTCTAGAAATTTTTCTATTTGAAAAATGATTTCATCAAGATATGGTAGTAGGTATTTTTGATTATAATCATATTGTTTTGGATTATCATTTTTTTCCAATGCTCTTAAATTTTTTAAATTAGTTAGGAAGTACTCTTGAAAATAAATATCTGTAACGAACTCATCGTCTGAATCATTTAAGGGATAAGAAAACAAATTCCTGAAACTGCTTCCAGCCCCAATTCCGTAATATATATCTAAAGAACTTTTCTTTTGAAGCCAATCCAAAAATTTGCCTTTTACTTTTTTTTCAGGACAAATAATAAAACTGTTTATCCATCTTTTTGGAGAGTCACTCTCGTAATATCTTCTAATTAAGGCTTTTTCATCTGGTTTCATATATTTAATTTCAAAATTATTTTTTTCTTGGTTTAAATACTTAAAAACAGTAATAAGCCTTTTTAGAGTTCGTTGAACTTTTCTTATTGATTTTTCAATATTTTCTTTGGCTTTTTGTTGTTGTTCAGCATAAGTCATAATTCGCTTATCCTTCTTTTTAGATTCACTTATTCCTTTTTGAATAGTTAAATCCATATCTTTACAAATTTCTTTAAGACTTTCAAAAGAATTGATATCAAAAAATTCTGTAGATCCATCAGATTTAATTGGTATCTCTTTTCGATATCTCTTCAATCGCAAATGTATCAATTTTTCGATATCATTTACTTTAGAGACTGGAACTTCGATCCAGTAAGAATTTGCTAAGTCAGCTTCTCCAAAATTAGACTTTAATTGAGAGTATCTGGAATAAACATTATCAGCTTTTCCAATTTTAATAGCACTTAATGTAGATGTCCAATCTATAATATAAATAAATGAATTTTTCATTTGATTCTTCCTTTTACTAATACTATATTTTACTTATTAATAACTTTAAATTGACTTAATATTCTTTTGATTTCACTTGATTTATCTATGAACTATCCTCACAACATACATAAAAATCTTTTATAAGCTCTTAGTACAACGTATGATTAATAACAACACATAATTGTAGTGTAATATATTTTTATGTCAGTTTTAGCTATTCCCTCCGAGTTTTACTTATATGGCTAATATTTCTAAATTCGCCTTTCTTCTTGCTTCAATCTCTGATAGTTTGTTGCTATCCCACACATAAGCTAAAGATTTTCCCTTATTGTATACAAGCCATACTTTAAATTTCTTTATTGCTCTAATCTCATCCCACCTTGTCTGGTCAAGCAATTCTGGTAATTCTTGACTCGTCACGAAATTAGTTTGTTTCAATCTCTTTTTTAGCCGTGCTATAAGCGAGGGTTGATATTGATTGAACTCTTCAATCAATACTTCTTTCAGTTGATGAAAATAATGGTGAAGCGAAGCATTTTGACCGTCTAGGTATTCATCTACTGCCTGCTTGATAGCTAATTCATTATCCACTTGGTAATCTCTCAATAAGTCAATTAATCGGAAATAAAGAGCCTGCTTTGAAACCTCTAGATCCTCTTTGACCTTTTGGAAAGTATCACAAGAGTAGTAAATCTTGGATAGTAGCACAATATCAGGCATCAGAACAATAGCTGAAAACACATTAGCTTCTCGCTCTAGAATAGACTCCTGATTATCTACCGACTCTGTAAAATATGAACCAACGTGCTTTAAGATAAAGTGGCCTAATTCATGACACAAGGTAAAGTTTCGTTTGTTTACGGGGCTATCTTTTTCATATGAAAAACTGATGCCAAGTCTATCAATAACCGTCAACCCTTCAATCTTATGGTTTGAAAAATGATGAGGGATGACTTGAATCTGGCTCACATCGATACAATGGTCAAAATAGTAGTGAAAGTGATAGTTCAGAGTTGAAATTTCTTCATCTTTCATAAAGGAATAAAGGACTTGTTTTGTGATTTCACTTACTCTTGAATACAATTCATCCAACAATCAGTACCTCCTTTAAATCACTAGTTGCAAAACTAAACCTATTTGGTTTAGTTTATTATACAAAAAAAGTGGACGTCTGTCCACTCTTCAACACAAAAATTAATATAATATTTTAAAAATCATAACCTTAATAGTCTATTATTGAAAAAACATTATTCCAAGGATTTATTTACAATGTTCATTAACTTCAGCTAGACTCCCTTATTTTTTTAACAAGTCATAAAAGTCTTTGGCCTCTAGTTCATCTCTAGTCATTAAATCAATACCTCTTAATAAACCAACAGAACTTATGATAGAACTTCTAGTTGCAAGTGTTACAATTTTTACATCAAGATTAATAACATCGGAACTAGTTTTAAAAACATTGTTACACTCTTCTAGATATTGAATTTTACGATTAGCTTGAATTCCCTTTTTTTTCAATTTTCCTGTTGCAGTATTGATATCAACTCTGAGATGGTAGTAAAAAGTAGATAACCCAAATTTACACTCATAAATACATAGTGACTTATCTCTATTATTCTTATACACTACATCACATTTTGACTTAGAAAAATCTTTATTTCCAAATAGTTCCTTCCGCTTATACTTTATTAAAGGTTCATAAACAACTTTTCCAAATCTACCCGAAGTTCTTCTCCATTGCATTGTGATATACTCAAGGTAATAACTATATATCATACGATAGTCTTGAGCAGATATCAAACTATTATTAAATAAATCTAGAAGTAATTTCTTCAATTTATAAAAACTGTATCTATTAACTGAATTATTATAAAGAACTTCTTGTTCTTCTTTAAGATCTTCAATTCGAGAACCTATAACTGCTTGAGTTTCATTATTATTTCTATTTGAATCAAAAAAACTATTAATAATTCTATAACAGGAATAGTCTGAAATAGCCCACTTATATAATTCCAATACAACATTATGTACATGTGTTGGCGTAATTCTTCGATTAGACTTAAATCTGATATGCTTTAGTTTATATTTCTGAGCTGTCATCAATTGTCTCCCAAAATCTATATGGAATCTCAAGAGATGAGAATTTTGTTTGTGAAAACAACTCATTAAATCTATATCTTATATAAGGTTCTACGATTTCAAACAATGCAAAGTTACATTCCCTATCCTTGATATTAAAGTTTTCATCTGAACTAGTGAATTCTATTCGATGCGATAATTTAAATAAATCTTCCTCTTCATCAGCAACTCTTAATAGGAATGAAACAATTGCTCTGAAATTTCCTTGGTCATCATGTTCAAATTCTTTAACTGTTATTCCAACATTAATTTCAACCTCACTATTTGGTAAAAGTTTTTCATCTAATCTATTTAAATTGAATATTAATTCTGTTGGATAAATTGAATCTATCGACTTGATTACCTTCATTATTATCTCCTTCTGGTAGTGTTACTACAATATTATCTAATTCGAAATTATAATCATCATTTTTCGAAAAGTTTGTTTCAAATTGAATATAAATATCTTTTAATTTATTCTGTAATTTATCATTATTACTGTGTAAAATATTAATAGAGTTTTCTACATCACTATTATGTTTTAAGAAATTAGTTTCCTTTGATAATACACCGCTATAAAAATTTAAAAATTTTATTAAATCATTTGAATATTTTTTTTGTAATAACTTATCAGAACTAATCTTATCTAAAATAGATACTTTAATACTTTCAGATATAATGTTAGAATAAAAAAATTTGAGCTCTTCATCATCGTCTACTCTTCTTTCGAGTTCAGAACGATAGTTCTTAAAATTTTCTCGATAGGTAGAAATACTACGTTTTACTGACTCATACTGCTGTTCATCATATACTATGGTATTTAAAAACACAAATTTCACCTCCTAAACTAGCTTATTATATAATATTTTCAAAAAATTAACAAGTAATACATCACTCAATTATAAGTCTGAATAAATTCTATTGGCATTTTTTATCCATGAATTAAATTTTTAATAGAATCTAAATTGTACTTTTATAACATTTATATACTAACTTCTGGACTCAAAATTTCTCTTCCGTTCTTCCATAAACTCAATCAACTCTTTTTTGAAAATCTCTTTTTCTTCGTCAGTTAATCCTTTTGAGTTCATACGGAAAAGTAATTCAATATTATCCAATTCGTCTATTTTTTCTTCTAAATTCCCAACTAGATAATCAACTGAAACATTTAAAATTTGTGCTATCTTAACTAAATTTTCCTGTGTTGGTTTTTTAGCTCCACGTTCCCATGAAGCATAAGCTGGTTGCGAAATTCCTAATTTTTCTGCCACATCAACTTGAGTTAATTTCGCTTGTTTTCTTAGAGCTTTTATACGTTCCGAAAATTCCATTATGTTCCTCTTAAAATTTTTAAAGAATTTTCCAAAAATCTATTGACAATTATAACTGACAGTTATATAATGTGAATATAGCCGATAGTTATAAATGTTATAAAAATAATAATGCTTAACTTCAGCATCACGATCTTTGAAAATTTAATAAAAAGTGCGTCTGACAACCAGAGGACTGATTGCCAAAACTACACTAAACTTCGTACCTTTATTGTAAATGTTTTGGAAAGAAAAGTCAAGTCTCTTATGGTTGAAGTGAAGATATAAAACATTTTTGTGGGCTTCCACGCATTTCGGATTTTCGCACTTTTCCGTATAGTAAAGTGAACTAGCTTCGCCAAAGGGCGTAAGAGAATCCATTGGGTATGATAGTGACTACCTTTTGAGATTGGCTGGGAAAGCGATGGTAATTTACGCAAAGCACCTTGCTAAACGTTGCCACCGTGGAAAGAGTATTCTTTCCAACCAAATAACTTTTCTTTACTGCTGTCTATCTAATTTACTAGATAGATTTACTCAAGCTACTAAGTCTTCAAAATTTCTTAGTAGCTTTTTACTTAAACAACAAAGGAGAAAACTATGACTAACTTTTTTCGCACTACAATGTAAACGACTTTACAATAATTACCTCTTCACTTATAGAATGTTTCGTTCATCTGAGAAGCTAAAAGCTCAACTTTATTCTCAAACTCTAAGTGATTTAAACACAATAGCTAAGAAATCAATAGCTACTGGATTTCCTCAAAGTAAAGTACAATTTTATACTAGAATGTTTAAACGTAAACTATCTATTCATTATTACTCAAGAGTGAAGCAATTAGCTTAGCTCTTTTTATTTTACAATCAGAAAGGAAAATACTTATGATCCCAGAAACACTAAAAATGAAACCAGAATTTATCGGCCCAGCTTACTATGAAAAATTGGGAAATGCCCCACGCTTTATCTTTGGAAAAGAAGGTAAATATCAACGTCATATTTTAAACAGTGAAACACATGGTTCCTTCCATGTTATCACACCTGCTTCTACCACTGTCTTCCCAGAAGATACTATTGTAGAAGTTGTTAATCCCATTTTCCTATTAGACACGTCTCTGAATGGAAATTCTGTCGCACCTGCTCTCAACGTTTTTACTGAGAAGCTAATACTCAAAAAATAATAAAATAAAGGAGAAAATAAAATAGCTAAAACTGGATTAAACTATGGAATCTATAAAGCTCTAACCCATAGTGATACTATTACAACTAAGACCTATGTTAACACTTCAAATGTCACTCCAATGGCTGTTGGAGAGATTGCTTATCGCAATCTTAAAAAGTAATGGTGTGAATTTGGTGTGAAAAATGGTGTGAATTTTGCTAAAAATCATCAAAAAAACACCCCATGGTGTGAACCATGAAGTGTTGTAAATGCTGTATTGTAGCTGGTTCTTAACGTT
>ERZ773212.655-NODE-655-length-16769-cov-10.628156_pt1 | contig 16769 bp, 10 predicted proteins | sample MGYA00581005_ERZ773212 | MGnify/ENA primary metagenome ERZ773212 (study PRJEB29015, sample SAMEA2738154) | human oral metagenome | biome: human oral; feature: human-associated habitat; material: saliva | place: China | collected 2196 ... | reverse complement strand
TACGGTGCCACGGGGAGGGGTCCTCGCCAGCGACAATCAGGGCGTAGTCGATAGCACCCGCATCAATCATGGTGGAGGCGACAGTCATCGCGTTCACAAAGCCCAGGCAAGCATTCGTAATATCGAAGTTCAGGGCGTGACGAGGCAAATCCAGGCGGTCGTGCACACCCACCGAAACGGCGGGCTCAAAGTTATCGCGAGTCACCGAAGCGTTAATCAGCAGACCAATCTGGGAACGGTCAATACCCGCCTGCTCGATAGCCTTCTCGGCTGCGGCAACCACGCCGTCCTCGAAGGTCTGACCCTCAGCCCAACCGCGGCGAGTGCTAATACCGGCAAGGCGCTCCAGCAGGCCCTTCGGCATGCGCAGACGCTTATAGGTTTGGGCCAGCTGCTCATCGAAGTAGTCGCTCGTGACGACCTCCGGAGGCAGCTCATGGGTAATAGACAGCAGAGCTGCATTAGCGTGGCGAATGTCAGAGTTCGTGCCGACCTTATCGGCGGATGCATTCATCAATGGTGTGGCCCTTGAAAATAGAAGTCAGTGGGATACATAGAAAAACGCGGGGATGCGAACAGCGGCCCCGCAGAATTCGTGATGCTCATTCCAATCTACCGCACTGACCGGGCGAACCCGTATCCGTAGACCCAATATGAACGCGCCCGTTCACCCCGCGCGTAAGATGATGCAGAATGAGGAACTTTGAACCCCCTTCACCCCGTGCACGTTCACGCCGCCCGCCCGCCGCACCGCGTACACTAGAGGGATGCCGCCACGTACCACAGAACGTGCCCGGCACACACCAGTTCTTCTGCAGAAAGGCCCCTTGTGCACCTGATGTCTCTGACCCTGCGCGGGTTCAAGTCTTTCGCCTCCGCAACCACTTTTGAGTTCACCCCCGGCATTAATGCGGTGGTCGGCCCCAACGGCTCCGGCAAGTCCAATGTGCTGGATGCGCTCGCCTGGGTTATGGGCGAGCAGGGCGCTAAGAGCCTGCGCGGCGGCAGCATGAAGGACGTTATCTTCGCGGGCTCCGGCGAAGCGGGTTCGGGCGACGGCGCCCAGCGTGCACCCCTGGGCCGCGCCAAAGTCACCCTGACTTTCGATAATTCTGACGGCACCCTCAGCATTCCCGCTGATCGGGTGCAGATTTCGCGCACCATGTTCCGCTCCGGCGGCAGCGAGTACGAGATTAACGGTTCCCCGGCGCGCCTTGCCGACATTCAGGACCTGCTCTCGGAGGCGGGTCTGGGTCAGCAGATGCACGTGCTCGTCGGCCAGGGTCAGCTGGATGCGGTCCTGCACGCCACCGCGCAGCAGCGCCGCGACATGATCGAGCAGGCGGCGGGCGTGGTCAAGTACCGCCGCCGCCAGGAGAAGACCAGCCGCAAGCTGGAATCTGTGGCATCGAACGTTACCCGCCTGAGCGACCTGGTTGCCGAGCTGGATTCGCAGCTGCAGCCGCTGAGCGAGCAGGCAGAATCCGCCGCGACTGCACGCCAGCTGCAGGCGCGCATCCGCCAGCTGGAGGCGGTGCTTTTGGCTCGTCAGCTGGGTGTTCTGCAGGCTGAGCAGGCGCAGGCTCTCGCCTCCGAGGCGGAAGGCACCCGCCGCGCCGAAACCCTGAAAGAACAGTTGGAGGCGGCACGTGCAGCATCCGCGAAGCATCAGCAGGAGCAGAACCGCCTGAACGCGGAGGTCACCGCCTGTCAGAAGGCCGTGTCGACCCTGCGCGAGTCCGCCGCGCGCGTGCGCACCGTGCAGTCCATCGCCGCTGAGCGCGTGCGCACCTACCGCGTGGAACTGACCGAGGCGACCGCCGCCGCCCGCGCCGGATACGAACGCGCCCTGGAACTGCTGGAGGAACGCCGCGAAGAGGCAGAGCGCGCGGTGGAAAGCTACGCCAGCTTTGAGGAGCGCTACGATGCGGCGCTGAAGAACGTTGAGAAGGCGGCGTCCGAGGTGGCGCAGACTGAGCGCGCCTCGGGTGAGGCGGCGCAGTCTCGTGCCCGCGCGCAGGCCCAGCTGGATGCCGCCCGCGCCGCTGCGGTGGAGGCGACCCGCGCCTACGCGGCGGCGGCTGAGCGTGCCGCAACCCTGCGTGAGGCGCTGGGCCAGAGCCTGGGTGAAGCATCCGCCGAGCTGGGCGCTGAATCTGCCGAGGCGGTGTTCGACCCCGAGACCGGTGAGCTCGTGGAGCCTTCGAGCGAGAGCGCGAGCCTGCTGCGCGTGCTGGATGCCGTGCAGATTGACCCCGAGTATGCCCGTGCGGCGTCTGCGGCGCTGACCTCGCTGGCGACCGCGGCGTTGAGCGTGCCGGTTGAGGGCGCCGAGGTGTCGCAGCTACGCGGTGATAAGGGTGATGAAAGCAGCGAATCTGCCGCGAAGGAACTTTCAACAGAACTGCCCAAAACCACCCTGCCCGAATCCTGTGCCACCGAGCTGCGCGAGCTGGGTATCCGCCCCGCCACCGAGATGATTGAACCGCTCAGCGAGGACGCCGCCGCGCTCGCCGGCATCGACGAGCACGCCCTGGCGCGCGTCACCGCGGCGCTGGGTGAGCGCCTGGCGGGTGTGCTGTTCGCGCCGGATGCCGCCGCCGCAGAGCAAGCCCTGCACCTGCTCGCAGAGAGTACCCTCGCAGGTCAGCGCACTATGTGGCGTATTTTTGACCCCGCAGGCACCGAGCACACCCGCTACAGCCTGCTCTACCCGGCTGAGGGTGCCAGCCCCCTGGAACTTGCCGCCGCATACCGCGCCGCCTCCCAGGTCGTGACCCTCACCCGCGCCGAACTGGACGAAGCCGAACAGACCGTTCAGCAGGCTCAGACCGCGGCAGAATCGGCGGTCGAAGCAGAACGCGAGGCAGCGAAGGCAGCGGGCGTGGCGAGCGCCGAGCATGCCCGCGCCCGCGCCCAGGCGGAGTCCCTGGAAGCCTCCGCGCAGAACATTCAGAATGAGCGCGCCCGCCTGAACGAGCGCCTCACCGCCGCGGAGGAGTCCGTAGCCGAAGCGCGCACCGCCTACGAGTCGGCGCGCACCCGCGAGGATTCCTACCTGGCGGGCACGGGGGAGCAGGCTCCCGCGGCGACAATTGAGCGCCGCGCCCAGCGTTTGGGTGAGGTGCTTGCCGAGCAGGTGGGCGAGGGTGAGCAGCAGCTGCACGAGCTGAGCGGCGCCCTGAAGAACGCCCAGGAGGGCTTGACCAGCACAAATGATGAGGTGCAGGATTTGCAGGCGGCGCACGCGGCGGCGCTGACCCTGCTGGCGCGCACCCAGACGGAGGCGGCACGCGTGCAGGAGCGTGTGCAGGCGCTGGCTGAGCGTGCCCGCCTGGTGACCGGTTTGACCCTGGAGCAGCTGGAGGAGGAATACTCCGAACAGCTGCCGGTTGACGTGCCCGCAGATGAGGCTTCCGAAAACACCGCTTCCGAAAATACTGCTACCGAAACGGCATCAGAGACTACCGAAGCCTCCACCGAGAGCGTGCGCGCTCGCCTCAAGGCAACCCGCGCCGAATTGGAGGCGCTGGGCGCCATTAACCCGCTGGCGCTGGAGGAGTACGAGGCGCTGTCTGAACGCCACGCCTACCTGAACCAGCAGATTGAGGATTTGAAGGCGACCCGCCGCGACCTGAACACGGTCATGGACGAGGTTAGCAGTCACATTGCGGAGGTGTTCACCGCCGCAATGGAGGACATTAACACCCACTACCGCCGCATCTTTGAGACCCTGTTCCCGGGAGGCGAGGGCCACCTTGAGCTGGACGACCCGTCCGATCCGCTGAATTCGGGTGTGGAGATTCACGCGCGCCCGGCGGGTAAGAAGGTTAAGCGCCTGTCGCTGCTTTCCGGAGGTGAGCGTTCGCTCGCTTCGCTGGCGCTGTTGATTGCGATTTATATGTCTCGCCCGTCGCCGTTCTACGCCCTCGATGAGGTTGAGGCGGCGCTGGATGACCGCAACCTCTCGCGCTTGCTGCAGGTGATTGGTGAGTTGGGGGAGCGTTCGCAGCTGATTGTGGTGACGCATCAGAAGCGCACGATGCAGATTGCGGAGACCTTGTACGGGGTGTCGATGCGCGGTGGTGTGTCGATGGTGCTTTCTCAGCAGATGGAGGAGTTGCGCGAGCTGCTGTAGCCCGCCGCGTGCCCACCCCGGCGAACGTCACATGTCCTAGGAATGGTCATGTGCACCCCGGGGTACTGTTCACTGCCCGTGCCCGGGTACTATAGGGGGATATGTGCGAACACCGCCCACCTATTCGCGGTTGGCGTGGTGTTTCGCTGTGATCAGGCCTGATGCCCCGCCCTACCCGCGGTGCGCATCCGGCGGCAACCATCCAGGGAAGGAATAGTGATGAGCGAGAACCTGGCAGATGCTTTCCTCAACGGCGAGTCGTTGAAGAATGCCCCCGGCCCCTATTTTGGTGAGTACGGCGGGCGGTGGATGCCCGAGTCGCTGATTGCCGCCATGGATGAGCTGGAGGCAACCTTTAATGAGGCGAAGAACGACCCCGAGTTCATTGCCGAGTTCCAGCGTCTTTCTGCTGAGTATTCGAACCGTCCGTCGCTGCTGACTGAGGTTCCGAAGTTCTCTGAGCATGCTGGTGCGCGTGTGTTCCTCAAGCGTGAGGACCTGAATCACACGGGTAGCCACAAGATTAATAACGTGATTGGTCAGGCTCTGCTGGCTAAGCGCATGGGTAAGACCCGCCTGATTGCTGAGACCGGTGCGGGTCAGCACGGTGTTGCGACTGCGACCGCTGCGGCCCTGTTCGGCATGGAGTGCGTGGTCTACATGGGCGAGGAAGACACCGAGCGTCAGTCGCTGAACGTGGCTCGTATGCAGCTGCTGGGCGCGAAGGTGATTGCGGTTCAGAACGGTTCCCGCACCCTGAAGGACGCCATTAATGAGGCGCTGCGCGACTGGGTTTCGAACGTTGAGAACACCCACTACCTGCTGGGTACCGCTGCGGGTGCGCACCCGTTCCCGGCGATGGTGCGTTTCTTCCACGACGCTATTGGTTCTGAGGCGCGCGAGCAGATTCTGGCTGAGACCGGCCGCCTGCCCGATGGTATTGCTGCCTGCGTGGGTGGCGGTTCGAACGCGATCGGTCTGTTCCACGCGTTCTTGGACGATGCAACGGTTGAGATTTACGGTTTTGAGGCTGGCGGCGACGGCGTGGAGACCGGCCGTCACGCGGCGACCATTACTCTGGGCCGCCCGGGCATGCTGCACGGCGCGATGACCTACCTGATGCAGGACGAGGACGGACAGACCATTGAGTCCCACTCGATTTCGGCTGGTCTGGACTACCCTGGCGTGGGTCCGGAGCACTCCTACCTGTCCGATATTGGTCGCGTGACCTACGAGCCGGTGACTGACACCGAGGCGATGGACGCTCTGCGTCTGCTCTGCCGCACCGAGGGTATTATCCCGGCGATTGAGTCCTCGCACGCCCTTGCCGGTGCGCTGCGCGTGTGCCAGCGTTGGGCTGCTGAGGATCCGGAGGCGGCACGTGAGAAGACGATGATTGTCTGCCTGTCGGGTCGTGGCGATAAGGACATGGAGACCGCGCTGAAGTGGTTCGGTCTGGGTAAGGCGATTCCGTCCTCGACCCTGATGACCGGTAATAAGGAAGCTGCCGCATCCGCTGCACAGAACGCACAGGCTGAAAGTGAGGCTAAGTAATGAGCTACCAGGACGCTATTTCTCAGGCGGCACCTTTTACGGTGCTGGATGGTTCTTTCCCCGCTCCGAATGCGCAGTCGCCTCTGGCGGCTCGTCTGGCTGAGTGCGAGAAGCAGGGCCGTGCGGCGCTGATTGGCTACCTGCCGGTGGGCTTCCCGACCCTGGACGAGTCGATTGACGCGGCGATTGCTCTGGGCAATAACGGCGCGGACATTATTGAGCTGGGCGTGCCTTATTCTGATCCGGTCATGGATGGCCCGGTGATTCAGAAGGCTACCGGCGTGGCGCTGGAGAACGGTTTCAAGCTTCCTCAGCTGTTTGAGGCGGTCCGCCGCATTACCGAGGCGACCGACGCGGTGGTTGTCGTGATGACGTACTGGAACCCGGTTCTGGCGTACGGTGTGAAGAATTTTGCGCGTGATTTGGCGGCTGCCGGCGGTGCGGGCATGATTACCCCGGACCTGGTGCCTGATGAGGCGTCGTCGTGGTTTGAAGCTTCTGATGAGTACGGTCTGGACCGTATTTTCTTGGCTGCTCTGTCTTCTTCGCCGGAGCGTCTGGCGACTATTGCGAAGGCGTCGAGCGGCTTCGTGTACGCCGTGTCGGTGATGGGCGTGACCGGTGCCCGCACCTCCGTGTCGGAGGCGGCTCGCACCCTGGTTGCGGACATTAAGGCTGCCGGTGCGCCTCGTGCGTGCGTGGGTCTGGGCGTTTCGACTCGTGCCCACGTTGAGGAGATTGGCGAGTATGCGGACGGCGTGATTGTCGGTACTGCGCTAGTGAAGGCTTTGGCTTCTGGCGGTGTTGAGGCGGTGGCTAAGCTGACCCGTGAGCTGGCGGGGCGTGAAGGCTAATGTCTGATGTGCTGTCGCTGGCGAGCGTGCCGGTAGCTAACGTGCTGGCTTCGATTCCCTCTCCGAGCGTTTCGTACCTGCAGTTGGGCCCGTTCCGTGTGCATTTCTATGCCCTGTGTATTCTTGCGGGTATGGCGGTGTGCTTGTGGCTGGGTTCTCGCCGTTGGAAGGCGGCGGGTGGTACCCCTGAGCGCGTTTTTGACGTGGCGATGTGGGCTATTCCGGCGGGTATTATTGGTGCCCGCGCCTACCATGTGCTGATTACTGACCCGGGTAGCTATTTCGGTCCGAATGTTGCTGATCCGTGGGCTTTCCTGAAGATTTGGGAGGGCGGCATCGGCATTATGGGTGCCGTGTCGGTCGGTGCGTTGGGCGCCTGGTATGGTTGCCGCCGCTATGGCATGAATTTCCCTGCTTTTGCGGATGCGGTAGCGCCGGGTATTCTGCTGGCTCAGGCGTTTGGCCGCTGGGGTAACTGGTTCAACCAGGAGCTGTTCGGCAAGCCGACGACTCTGCCGTGGGGCTTGGAGATTAGCGCGTCGAGCGGTAATTTCCCGACCCAGTATCCGGCGGGTACGCTGTTCCATCCGACGTTCCTGTACGAGTCGCTGTGGAACCTGCTGGGTGTGGCGTTGCTGCTGTGGCTGGGCCGTAAGGGCGTGCTGAAGCTGGGTCAGACCCTGTGGCTGTACGTGTTCTACTACGGTGTGGGTCGCCTCTTCATTGAGATGTTCTTGCGTATTGATACCTCGGAGATGCTCTGGGGCGTTCGTATTCACGTGTGGACTGCTCTGCTGCTGGTTCTGCTGGGTGCTGCTGGTTTTGTGGTGGCTGGTCGTCGTGCTGCGGCGAAGGCTGCTGCGGGTATTGAGCCTGCACCTGCCGAGTTCGCTCCGAAGCCTGCCGCAGATGAGTCTGCAGAGGGCGCTGAGGAGAAAGCAACTGAGAAGGCATCCAAGAAGGCAGAGCCCGCGGAAGGATCTGACTCTTCTGAGTCTTCAACTAAGAGTTCCTAACTCAATCTAAATTTCATAGAAAACCGCCGGATGGGGGAGTGCCCCCGTCCGGCGGTTTTTTATGCCCGCTATTTGTGCTTGCTGTCTGCTTCTTGCTGGTGGATGTTCTCATGGTGGCATGCGCCGGGACCCTGTACGGATTTGGGCTGTTGAGAAGGCATAATAGAGGTATTGCGTGTGGCGGGCACCCGCGTAAGGGGCATGAGGCTCCGTGTAAGGAGTATGAGGCTCTTTGAGTGCCCGTCGCGTCTGCGTTTAGAAACACCCACTCAACGTACAGGATTTTTATCGTGAGCTCTTCTGCCGGCGATTCTTCGCGCCCCGTTTCTCCTTCTTCTCGTCCGGGTCTGACCCGTCGTCGTCTTGTGGCTGGTGCGGCGTGGGCTGCCCCGGTTGTTGTGGCGTCGTCGGTGATTCCGGCGTATGCGGCTTCTGATGAGGAAGGCGAGTGCACCGGACCTTACGAGGATTCGACGATGATCACTGCCGGTGACGGCGTAAAGAAGGTTGCCGTGCTGACGGTTCCTGCGGGCGCTAAGCGTATGCGTTTTACCGCTGTGGGCGGTGCCGGTGGCACGAACTACACTGTGGCTGATGCCGGTTCCGGTGCCATGGTGGAGGGTTCTATGGCTGTGCGCGGCGGCCAGACTATTACTCTGACTGCCGGTTCGGGTGGTATCGGTAATGGTGAGCTGAAGCCCGCTGAGGGCGGCGACGGCTACGGTGTGGGCGGCTCCTCGAAGGCTTCTTCGCCGGTTCCCGCGAATGTTGTTTCTGCGATTAATGCTTTGACCCGCATTTCTGGCGGTGTGACCGGTCGCGGCGGCATGAGCGCTGTGCTGTATTCGGCGTCCGGCGGTGGTTCGTCCGCTATTGAGGTGGATGGCGTGCCGATGATTGTTGCCGGCGGCGGCGGCGGTGCCGGTGTGCTGGCGTCGTATGCGACGGTTCTGCCGAACCCCGCGAATGCGGGTGCTGTGCGCCCAACTGCGCACTATTCGCTTGATAGCTCCGGTGGCGAGCACCAGTTCAGCACCGGTGGTGGCGCTGGTTCGGGTGACGGCGACGGTTCGCCCGGTTTTGTTGGTTTCACCTCGTATGAGGCGCAGTCTGAGCCGATTCTGACGGTGAACCCGGGTTCGGGTGCCGCCGGTGGTGTGGGCGGTGCTGGCGGTGAGAAGCTGAACCCGCCGACTGTTGATGGTTCGGTGATTGGTTTTTCGAGCACCTCCACCCAGAAGCTGGTGAGCACTGCGACTGCCGGTGCGGCGGGTGCGAGCGGTTTCCGCGCGAAGGGCGCCGATGGTGTGGCGAGCTATTCGTACCAGTGGGATCAGACTCCGGAGGGTACCGATAACCGCCCGTCGAACGCTGGCGAGCTGTTTAACGGCTACCAGTCTGTGGTTTCTGGAGGCGGTGGCGCCGGTTATGGCGGCGGCGGCTCCGGTGCTGCGTTGAGCGTTTCGGCTCGTGTGGTGTCGCAGAAGTGGAATAACGATTCGGCTCGTGCCCGCTATGCGGTGGGTTCGGTGCAGCTGGCTGGCGGTGGCGCTGGCGGCGGTACGTTCATGGATTCTACGGTGCGCATCATGGATCTGGGGTGGGCGTTGAACGCTCCGAATGGTCCGGGTGAGCGCGGCGCTGGCTATATTGAGGTTGCTTTCTGCTTCTAGGCAGCTAAGTCTCATCGGTTAAGAGTTCCTATAAGCCTGTAGGAATCGTATAGGTGTAGATTGAACCCTTTCTTTAGGGTGGTATGCGCCTCAAACTTAATATTTAAATTTTTTCTGAGTGCCTCCCAAACCGCTTATTTGGGAGGCATTCTCATCTTCTGTGTTGTTTCGTCATAGCGTCATATCAACCTTTGGCGGTTTAGCGCATTGGTCGGAATAGACCTTATCGAAAGATCATCCTTGCTCGTGAGAATGCCTCTATCTAACCCCTCTGTCATATTCGGGGAAGGTCCTTTAGATTGGGGGCTCCTCATTTTACGGTGGAAATGTAAAGAATACGCGCGCTCACCCCGCTAGGTTGCACAGCGCAGATTACAGATTGCGGTTTGAGCGCGACCACCGATGACTAAGGAGTTTAGATCATGTGCAAGGAAACCATGAAGGCTGTTGTTGTCCCTGAGAAGGTTGACGGTTCGGTTGTTGTCCGTGAGGTTCCCGTTCCGGCTGTCGGTCACGGCCAGGCGCTCGTGAAGATTGAGTACTCGGGCGTGTGCCACACTGACCTGCACGTGGCTTCCGGTGACTTCGGTGAGGTTCCGGGTCGTATTCTGGGCCACGAAGGCATTGGTCGTGTCGTCAAGGTCGGTGAGGGTGTTGAGTCCCTGAAGGAAGGCGATCGCGTGTCGGTGGCTTGGTTCTTCGAGGGCTGCGGCCACTGTGAGTACTGCACCTCGGGCCGTGAGACCCTGTGCCGTTCGGTGAAGAATGCAGGCTACTCGGTCGATGGCGGCATGAGTGAGTACACTCTGGTGACCGCTGATTACGCTGTGAAGGTTCCCGAGGGTCTTGACCCGGCACAGGCAAGCTCCATTACCTGCGCTGGTGTGACCACCTACAAGGCAATCAAGGAGTCGCTGGTTCGCCCGGGTCAGTGGCTGGTTGCTTACGGCGCTGGCGGTCTGGGTAACCTGGCTGTTCAGTACGCTAAGAAGGTTTTCGGCGCCAAGGTTATTGCTGTTGATATCAACGACGACAAGCTGGCTCTGGCTCGTGAGACCGGTGCTGATCACGTCATCAACGGCCGTGAGGTTGAGGATGTTCCGGCTCGTATTCGCGAGCTGACCGGCGGCGGCGCTCACGCTGCTGTGGTGACCGCGGTGTCGAAGGTTGCGTTCAACCAGGCTGTTGAGTCGGTTCGCGCAGGCGGTTCCGTGGTGGCTGTTGGCCTGCCTTCGGAGATGATGGAGCTGTCCATTGTGAAGATTATTCTGGACGGCATCCGCGTGGTGGGCTCCCTGGTGGGTACCCGTCAGGATCTGGCGGAGGCGTTCCAGTTCGGTGCTGACGGCATCGTGGTTCCGGTGGTTCAGTTGCGTGAGGTTGACGAGGCACCGGCTGTCTTCGAGGAAATGGCGGCGGGTAAGATTACCGGCCGTATGGTTCTGGACTTCGCTAGCCTCTAAGCTAGCGGATGGTTCGAGGCGCCCGGTAGGGCTTCAAGATCTCACTCGGCTGGGGTCTTGCCGGTAGTTTCGATGGTTATAGCGCCTAGGGCGCATCCCGTGTGGCGGGGGAGTAGGGGTACTCTTTCTGCTGTGCATACGACGCGGGGTGCGTCCTAGTGTTTTTAATGCGGCGTTTTAGGGCTCCGGGTTGTTGAGAGTCGTTATCGTGAGGAGCCGAATTCCTCTGTGAGTACTAGGCACCTAAACGTAATATATGTGGGAATTTATTTTTGAAATATCCGGTGGATTATCTCAAAATTCTCACTAAATTAGTTCAATATAGCATTTTGTTTGACATCTATAGGCCTCAAAATGCATACTTGTATTGTAAACATTCAACCACTGGTTGAGGCGTAATATTTGCCGAAGAGATAGGTTTCGCGTGCGCCTACACCTACCCTAGATGTAACGGGATATGACGTGTGAAGGTTTCGGCCCTCCTAGATATCGATTCCTTCTCCCGGAACGCCATACCCGGGTGAATTTCAGCATCTTCGTACCGTGCCGTTATTCACCGTTGAGTCCTTACTTCCGGTCAGGCGCCCCTCTAGACACCTTCGGGGTGAGGTCTCACAAGATTAGTGTGGGCCCCACGGACATAGTCAATGGGGACTATGTCCGCCACACTAATCCGGGGCTTTTAGGACATTGCATGACTTCGAGGCGGCACACCCGCCACGCTATAAATTTACCTGCCGGCACGGGTAACATAGCCGGGTTCTCTACTCACTCGGTAACCCACCCGCTGCAGAACGCATCTTGATTTTTGTGTTGTTCAGAAGATGCTTCCTGTAGCAAAAGAACGAGGGGCACCTCTGCCAGGTGCCCCTCGTTTTTATATGCACGTTGTAGTGTTTATTAGCTGCCGTGCTGTTGAGTAGATTCCACGCTGTTTAGTAGATTCCACGCTGTTTAGTAGATTCCACGCTGCGCGGTCCAGCGGATCGTGCCGCGCTCAAAGTCCATGTAGTACACGCCGTTCACGTAGGATTCGTCACCGCGTGCCGCACCGTAACGGGCGGTATTCTTCTCCCAGTGCTTGAAGATTGCGCCGTTACCGTTGGTCTCGTACGCACCGTACGCATCCGACCAGAGCAGCACCTTGCCGGAGGCGAATCGCACCTGAGCACCCGTGGAGGTGGCGGTTTCGTCGGTCACCGGGGCACCCCAGGTGCCGCGGTGCTGCAGGAAGCGGTGGTAGAACGCGCCGCCAGTGTGCATGCGGTGGGTGCCGGTCCGTGCGGACCACACGTAGGTGGTGCTGCCTGTGAACTCCTGCTTGATGAGGCCGTTGCCCAGGTTCTGCTCATCGGTGGTGGGCACGCCCTTCATGCCAGCTGCACGCCAGGTCGCGTAGATGGAGCCACGCTCATTGATGATGTGGGTGCCGGTAGCGGCAGACCAGTAGGCGCCCTCACCGTTGGCGAAGGAGACTGCGATGGTGTCGGAGCGGGTTTCCTCGTCGGTGGTCAAGCCGCGGAATCGCGCAATATCAGAGCGGAACTTGTGGTCCAGGCCGCCGTTGGTGACCAGCCAGTGCGAGCCGTGGGAGTCCGTCCAGTAGATGGTCTTGCCGTTGGTGAACTTCTGCGCGTACACGCCGTTCCCGAGGTAGTATTCGGTGCCGATCGGGTTGCCGTAGAAGGAGCGGTTGTGGTTCCAGTAGCCGCCGATGCCGGTGCGAATATCAATGGAGCCGGTCGCGGTGGTCACCACGTTCGAATCCTGTGCCGTGCGGTCTTCTGCTGCACGGTCCTCAACCGCGCGGTCCTGACCGTTAGCCCAGTTGCGGTGCACGGCCTTGGGGTTCTTCGCCAGAACCTGCAGGTCGTTCACGGTGCCGGGGAAGAAGTTCGAGTCACCCACGAACGGGCCCGAGTCGGTGAACTGCCAAATATCGTAGCCGCTCCAACCCGCCGGAATTGCACCCACCACGGTGGAGTAGCTCGCCAGGTGCAGCGGCAGGGTGCCGAACTGCTGGGAACCCACGCAGTGTGACCACCAGGAGGTCGCGGTGTACACCATGGGGTCGCGTCCGGTCAGCGAACGGTAGGTGTCCACGAAGTCGCGGGTCCACGCGGTCAGTTGCGCCGGGGTCATGTTGTAGCAGGTGTTGCCATAGGCGGGGTAGGGGTTGAACTCGATGTCCAGCAGGCCGGGCAGGGTCTGGCCGTCAGCAGTCCACGCGCCACCATTCTGCACGAAGTAGCGTGCCTGATCGGCACCCGAGGAGGTGCGGGGGTTTGCGAAGTGGTAGGCGCCACGCACCATGCCGACCTGTGCCGAACCGTTGTACTGCTGACCGAAGTAGGGGTTGGTGTAGTAGCCGCCCTCGGTCGCCTTCACGTAGGCGAAGCGGGAACCTGCGGCGTAGGCGCTCGCCCAGTCCACGTTCTGCTGGTGCGAGGAGACGTCCATACCGAGGGTGCCGCCGGAGGGGGTCCACGCGGAGCGGCCCTGAGCCAGGGACTGACCGGCTGCCGGAGCTCGACCAGCCGCCAGACCCTGCGCGGAGCTCTGGGTCGCGGAAATACCGCTCAGGGTCGCGGTAGAAGCGGGGGAGGTGGCGCCGGTTCGCGCGTTGGCGGTGCCCAGGCGTTCGCGCTCGCCCGCACCCATGGCGGGGTTTGAGCGTTCGACCAGGAATGCATCCGGGGCGGGGGCGTAGGTGAGCTCCTCGTAGGATGCGCCGGGGTTGACCTCTGCGGCTGCGCTCGCGCTGGGAGCGGCGAAGGCGGCGGGAACGGAGGTGAGGGATGCGGCGACCAGGGTGACTGCGGACGCCATGATGGAGCGGGCTGCTGCGGAGCGCGCGGCAGTCTGGAGTTTCTTCATAGATTTTGCCTGTGTTTGAGAGGTGGATGTGCCGATGTGGCCCTGTGCGGGGGCTTCTGGCACGAGTGAATATGTGGGGTATTTGAAGTGATGTGTGTCGGTTGCCGGGTATGTCAAGCGGCTGACACAGCTAACAGCGTACGGTACCTGCACCGATGTGCGCAATGATTTGGGGTGTCATTCTGGCGGCATATCTTTCGCAGAGTGCACAGTAACCTGGAATCTTTGGGGTGTCTGTTTTACTTTGTGGCTTGTCGGTGCATTTATTGGCTCAAGTTTTTGGGACAAAATTTTAGGTGGGTGACACGCCGGGGCATTGCGAATTTCATTCTGTGGACTGCTCTGTCGGAGGTTGAACTGCAGGGGCTTTGGCTTGCGGGCATAAGGAAAGGGGTGGGCCGCACACACAAAGACCCACCCCTCATGTTCCGGGTACTGTATTTGGCGCGGCCTCGCACCGGCACCCGGAGTTGCATGGTCGATGCAGGAGAGATGAAGAGTCATCGACCACGTATATGGTGCCTGTTGGCACGTTTATCTCGGCTCTTCCCGCCCGCTCCTTCAGGTTCTGATGTCCGGCTGAAAGAGACGGGTGGGAAGAGGCGAAAGCTTGTGTTTCCCGAAAGGCTTAGAGGAACTTTGCGATGTCCTCGACCAGCGGCTTGAGGGTCTCGCGATCGATGTACTCAGCCTTGCCGGTCTTGTAGCATTCGAGCATCTGCTGAATACCCTCGTTCGGGTGCGGGTTAGCCATGAGCCATGCGCGCACCGGGCCCTTCAGGGCGGTCTTGTGAGCCAGCGAAATCTTGTCGAAGTCGATGCCGCCACGCAGGTGGTAGACGGGGCGACCTTCGGTCAGTTCGGGGGTGTAGCTCTTGGCGACGGCCTTGTCCAGCAGCTTCTTGGAGTATTCACCGGTGAAGGAGACGGTGAAGAATGCGGTGCGGTTCTTCTTGGGCGCAATAATCGGCAGAATCTTCTTGCGAAGTGCCGGTGCGCCGTTGAGGAATCCACCGTAGTCGCTGCCGGCAATGACGAAAGCGTCGAATGCCTCAGCCTGCTCGGGGGTGACCTTGGAGGCGGGGACAGTCTCAACCTCGGGGGCCTGCGGGAGTGCACGCAGATCTTCTGCCAGCCAGGTGGCGTACTGTTCGGTGTAGCCGTAGGTGGAGCCGAAGATAATCAGCACGCGAGTAGTCATCTGTGAACCTTCCAGATATATTTCGCATTTCAAATACTAATTATGGGTTCCAATATAGGCTAGGCGCGCGAAAATGTGAAATCGCCCAGCTTTTGGATGCCCCATCTATCTTCTCATAGCCCACTCTGAGTGTCTCTATGTTTTTGAAATATGCTCGAATGTTCTCGAACGAGACTAAATATTGCGCAGTACTGGCTAGATATGGGTAAAAAGCACCCTAATTTACTTTCCGGGCGAGGCGGGGGTGGTGGGGGTGAAAATCGACTTTCTGTGGCGTGTTCGATGGAAGAGGGGTGGCGTTCAAAATGCGACGTGAAACACAATTTCTTCGGTGGAAAGAGTTGGGAGAAGCATACCCAAGAGGGCGCAAAACCCCTATAATTGAGAAAGAGTCCCACGCATCCGGCACGTGGCTACATGTTGGAGCACGTGGGAATAATTGGGAATTTGACGTTAGTCTTCCCCGGAAAATCAGTGTGAACCCTCAGGGGTCACACAAAACAACACACAAAGGTTAGGTACATGAGGCGCGCAAAAATCGTTGCAACCATCGGTCCGGCAATCGAGTCCCCCGAGAAGATCTCCGAGGCAATCAAGGCTGGCCTGAACGTCGCCCGTCTGAACATGAGCCACGGTGACCACGCCGAGCACCAGGCACGCTACGACACCATCCGTGAACAGTCTGCAAAGCTTGGTAAGGACGTTGCGATCCTCGCCGACCTGCAGGGCCCCAAGATCCGCCTCGAGCGTTTCGCAAACGGCAAGGAATACCTTGAGCCCGGTGCAGACTTCACCATCACCTCCGAAGACGTTGAAGGTACCGCAGAAATCTGTGGTACCACCTACAAGGGTCTGCCCGGCGACGTAAAGCCCGGCGACAAGCTCCTGCTCGACGACGGTAAGATCCGCCTCGAAGCTATTGAGGTAACTCCCACCCGCGTTCGCACCCGCGTGGTCGTCGGCGGTCCCATCTCCAACAACAAGGGCATCAACCTGCCCGGCGCAGCAGTCTCCCTGCCCGCGCTGACCGAGAAGGACGCAAACGACCTGCGCTTCGCACTGAAGATGGGTGCAGACATCATTGCACTCTCCTTCGTCCGTACCGGTGCAGACGTTGATCCCGTTCACAAGATCATGGAAGAAGAGGGTATCCGCGTACCCGTCATCGCCAAGATCGAGAAGCCCCAGGCTGTTGAGAACCTGCAGGACATCATCGACAAGTTCGACGGCATCATGGTCGCTCGTGGTGACCTCGGCGTTGAGCTGCCCTTCTCCGAGGTTCCCCTCGTCCAGAAGAAGGCAATCGACATGGCACGCCGCTGGGCAAAGCCCGTCATCGTGGCAACCCAGGTGCTCGAGTCCATGACCGACAACCCCGTCCCCACCCGTGCAGAGGTTTCTGACTGCGCTAACGCAATCCTCGACGGCGCAGACGCAGTGATGCTCTCCGGCGAGACCTCGGTCGGTAAGTACCCGATCCTGACCCTGCAGGCTATGGCTGCAATCGTTCAGGATACCGAAAAGGGCGGCCTGTACCGCGTGCCCGAGCTGGATCGCAAGCCCCGCACCCGCGGTGGCGCAATCACCCGCGCGGCAGTGAACATTGCCGACCAGCTGGACGCAAAGCTCATCGTAACCTTCACCCAGTCCGGTGACTCCGCACGTCGTCTGGCACGTCTGCGCCCCGAGACCCCGATCGTTGCGTTCACCACCAGCTCGAAGGTTCGCTCCTTCCTGTCCATGCTGTGGGGCGTTGACGCTGAGCAGGTTGAGATGATCACCGATCAGGAAGGTCTGTTCCACTTCGTGGACGAGTACCTGCTGAAGAACGGTCTGGCAGAAGCTGGCGACCTGGTCGTCGTTGCTGCTGGCGCTCCCGCAGGTCGCGCAGGTACCACCAACATGGTTCAGGTACACCGCGTCCACGGTGCTGAGGGCGAGCGCGAGACTCTGCGTCCTTACGAGGAGAACGAGGTCAAGCGCTAAGCCGCTC